>Ga0208940_1000186_pt1 | contig 84119 bp, 69 predicted proteins | sample AD_JPNNA6_MetaG_FD_184445 | JGI IMG/M metagenome (GOLD analysis project Ga0208940, IMG submission 184445) | Active sludge microbial communities of municipal wastewater-treating anaerobic digesters from Japan - AD_JPNNA6_MetaG (SPAdes) (version 2) | ecosystem: Engineered > Bioreactor > Anaerobic... | reverse complement strand
AAATTTTCTCCTGCGGTGGAGAAGGTTCTTGATTTTTTCCGCCGGCGTCGGACTTGTCTGGTGGAGCGGTTTGTCAGATCGCCCGGCCGGATTCTTGATGTGGGCTGCGGAAACGGGCGTTTTTTGGGGTATCTGATTGAGAAGGGGTGGGAAGGGTATGGAGTGGAACTGGCGGGCAAGGCCGCCGAGCGAGCCGCCGCCGTAGCCGGAATCCGATTCAAAAGCGGGACTCTTGAGGATGGAGATTTTCCGGAGGGGTATTTTGATGCCGTTTCGCTCTGGCATGTTTTTGAGCATCTTCCGGCACCTCGGGAAACTCTTCGGATCATTCATTCCATTCTCAAACCCGGCGGGTTTCTTTTTGTTTCGATGCCGAATATCCGCAGCTGGCAGGGGCGGCTTTTTAAGGGGAACTGGCTTCATCTGGACCCGCCGCGTCATCTTGTTTTCTTTTCGCCGGAAGACCTGAGGAAGAATCTGGCCCAAGCGGGCTTCCGGCTGTGCCGAAAGACGACGTTTTCGCTGGAACAGAATGTTTTCGGCATTCAGCAAAGTTTGCTGAATTGTTTGTGCCGGCGGCGGGAGCTTCTCTTTGAGTTTTTGAAGGGGAATCGTTCCTATACGGCGGATTATCCGGTTCTGCTTTTGCGGCTTCAGCAGATTTTTGCTGTGGTGAGTGCTCCTTTTTTTGCGGTGCTTGCTGGAGTGGAGTCTCTTTTTGGGGCTGGGGGGACGATGGAGATGGTTTTTGTGCGGCAGGAAAAAGAACAAGGTGCGGATGAGGGAGGGAAGCAGCTATGCTGAAGGGGCAAAAAGTGGTTGTGGTCATGCCGGCTTACAATGCCGAATCTACTCTTCGCCGAACACATCAGGAAGTGCTTGAAGAGGGTATTGTGGACCTTGTTATCGTGGTGGATGATGCCAGTTCAGACCAGACGGCCAGACTGGCCGGCGAGCTGCCTTGTACGCTGGTTCATGTCCATCTCCGCAATCAGGGTTATGGTGCCAATCAGAAGACCTGCTACCGGCTGGCGATTGAGCAGGGAGCGGATATTGTGATTATGGTGCATCCGGATTATCAGTACACGCCGAAACTGATTCCGGCGATGGCGTCGCTGGTTGCCAGCGGGCTTTATCCGTGTGTGCTCGGGTCGCGGATTCTGGGTGGGTATGCTCTGAAGGGGGGGATGCCGCTTTGGCGGTATATTGCCAACCGGGCGCTTACGTTTGTTGAGAATTTGCTGATGGGGGCCAAACTGTCTGAGTACCATACCGGCTATCGGGCTTTTTCGAAAGCGCTGCTGGAGCAGCTGCCGCTGGAGGCCAACTCGGATGATTTTGTGTTTGATAATCAGATGCTGGCGCAGATTCTGTGGCTTGGGTATCCGATTGGCGAGGTATCCTGCCCGACGAAGTATTTTACAGATGCGTCGTCCATCAATTTCCGCCGAAGCTGTGTTTATGGTTTGGGCTGTCTGAAGACGGCTTTGCTGTATCGTTTGTCGCGATGGGGTCTTTGCCGGACGGCTCTTTTTTCGCGAAAGAAATAAGCGATTTATGTCGGCCCGCAGCGGGTGAGCAGGAGAAGCAAATCTTCCGTGGGCCCCTGGCGGCAGGAAATGATTTGGCAGGCGGAGAAGCCCGCCTGCTCGGCCTGGCGTTTCAGGTGGTCGGCCTGGTCCTGGGGTGTTTCGAAAAGAATAACGGCCAGCATGGTTGAATCTTGCAGGGAAGGATCTTTCAGGAAATTTTCTTGAAGGTGGATATTTTCGACGGCCATTATCTCACAGTCCAAGCGGAGGGCATGGGCAACTGAAAGGACAAAACGGCCGTTTTCCTTGTTGAGAATGAGCCGCAGGGGCTGGCGGGCGTCTGCAAACCGACGGATTTGCTGAGGAAACGTGTTCAGAGAGGCGGGGCCGTCCACTGTCTGCGGCATTCGAAAAGCGGCTAATGTGTTCAGGCATACCATCGCCGCAGCCAATACGGCCGGCAGTTTGCCGCTGAATCCTTTTGTCCAGCAGACGGCCAGACCTTCAGCAAGAAATATCAGCGACATCGGCATCACAAAAAACAGAAATTTGGCTGTCGCAAGGGTGTGTGAATTCATCTTCCAGTCTGTCAGCAGCTGAAACAGAATGCAGACAGCCAGGGCGGCCAGAACCCTTCGCAGGCGGCGGGAGCGGACGGCTTTGAGGAGTCCCAGCAATGCGATAGGGGCTGCCAGAAAGAAAAAGAGAACCCATAATGAGTTGTATCTGTCAAACAAACGGCCGGCAAAAAGTTCATCATAAAGAATCGCCAGAAATTTCAGCGGATGGCTGGTGGTATGAAAATAATAGGTTCCTGAACGGACAATATGAAGCTGCTTTTGAAACGAAGGGAGCCATGGCAGATAGAGAGCGGCTGTCAAGACATAGGACAGGATAAGGCAGGCCAGCCGACGAATATGGCGTCGATAGAGCAGAAGACAGTAAAAGAACTGGAAGCAGATGACAAAGACAAAGTGGTACAATGTATAGAGTCCGATGACAATAACGGCTGTGTACAACGCCAGCCGCATCAGAAACCGGCGGGAACTGGATGCAGTTTCCATCTGAAGAACCAGCCAGGTGGACAGCAGCGAAAGGAACATCAGCAGCGGGTAGGGACGCACCATTCCACTGTGATGAATGCCGTAGGCGCTGACTGCTAACAAGGCGGCTGCTGCCCAAGCGAGTTTTTCGTTCTGAAGAGCTTTGGCGATGCGGTACAAAAGATAGACGGAGGCACACGAGAAAAGGATGGAAAAGAACCGGAAGAAAAGGGGATTGTCTATGCCGGTGCGCAGAAGCAGATGGAGAAAAAGATAATAGAAAGGAGGATGCATTCCTTCTTTTACCATTGACTCGAGCACTTTGCTGATTCCATATCCGGGCGTGTACTCCATGAGGGAGCGGATTTGGCGGATAGGTGTGGGCAGATGCGGGATATGCCGGGGATATTCGGCGGCCTTGCCGGCGGCCTGAAGCAAACTGACACTTTCATCGCCGCTGAGCGGCAGATTCCAGCAGTAAACTATCTGCAGGATAAAAGTAAAAAAGAGAATTGCCGTCAAAATCCAGGCGGTTTTTGACATTTACTGACTCCGAAGCGTATGAATTTGTCCGCAGCGGGGGCATTGGGCTTTGGGGGCCGGAAAATTCGGCGGGATTTTCATTGTGATTCCGCAAGAGCATGGCAGAAAGGTAAAACCGTTGACTTTCCGCATTAAATCGCCGATTTGACGGTTTACCTGGAACGGATTTGGGGGAGGGGCAGGCGGAACGGAAGGGGTTCGCGGGGCGGCCGGTTCGTCCTTTAGGGCGGAGGGGGGAATGATGCCCGAACGGTTTGTGACTTGTCTGTAGGATTCCTCGTAATCTCGATAGGAAATCCCCTGGCTCATCCGGCGGAGGATGCGGATGCGTTCTTCGACCGGTGGATGAGTGCTCAAAAGGCGGGCGGCGTTTTTCCCGCGAAAGGGATTGACAATATACATTGGTGCTGTAACGGCGTTGGCGGATTCCATGGAAATACCTGTGCTGGAGATTTTTTCGAGTGCGGAAGCCAGCCCTTCCGGATAGCGGGTTAAGCGAACGGCTCCGGCATCGGCAAGATATTCCCGCCTTCTTGATAAGGCAAAATAGAACAGTTGAGCGAACAAAGGAGCCAAAATAGATAGAACGACGGCTAAAACGAAAAAGAGTGCTTGCCCTCCGCTGCTCTGGCGTCCGCCGGAGGAATACCGTCGATTGCTGAGCGAAGAATAGTAAGCCCCCCTTAGAAATGTCTGGCTGAGCAGAACGATGCTGCCCAGCATGACGCCGGCGAGGGTAACATAGAGGATATCGCGATGAACAATGTGGGAAATTTCGTGGGCCATTACTCCTTGCAGTTCATCGCGGTTCAGCCGGGCGAGCAAGCCCGCTGTGGCGGCGACGGAGGCGGTTTGGGGGCTGCGTCCTGTGGCAAAGGCATTGGGGGCCTGGTCGTTGATGATGTAAATCTTCGGGATTTTCGGCAGGCCGGCAGCAATGGACATCTCCTCGACGACATTAAAGAGCTGGGGATGGACGTTTGCATCTACCGGTACGGCCCGGCTGGAGGCCAGAAGAATCTGGTCTCCGCTTGTGAAACTGATGATGGTTAGAATGAACCAAACGGCGGTTGCTATTATGATGCCGAGCCAGCCGGCTTTCGGCCCGCCAATGGCTGAACCCAGGACGTATCCCAGCGCCATCAGAAACAGGGCCATGCCCGTCAGAAGCAGGATGGAATTTCTTTTGTTGATTTGAATTTGTTCCCACATGGTGTTTCCGTACCTTTTCAGAATCAGCGGTATTTGTTGGGGGAAGGTTGGGGGCACTCTTGCGGCCGGCCGCTTACGCGAACAGGCGGGGGGAGGGGATTTGCGGCGGATAAAGCGGTCAAGGCGGCGGTAACGATGGAGCGAACTATTTTCTTTCTGAATAGGGGCTGCGCCCTGCTTGTATCCATCTTTTTCTATGCCTCTCTTCGGCGGTTGGCTGACTGAGTTTTTTATGTCAGAAACTTACTTTCGGGGCTTCCCGCTGGGCGGGCTGCTCAATTTCAAAGAAGTCGCGTTTGGTGAAGCCGAACATTCCCGCAATAAGATTGGACGGGAACATCTGAATTTTGTTGTTGTAGAAGAGGACCTGGTCGTTATAGGCCTGTCGGGCATAGGCGATTTTGTTCTCGGTGCTGGTGAGTGTTTCCTGAAGGGCCAGGAAATTCTGGTTGGCTTTCAGTTCGGGATAGTTTTCCACCACAAGCAGGAACTGGCTTAAGGCACCGGTGAGGGCATTTTCGGCTTTGGCTGCTTCGGCGACGGTTTTGGCTCCCATGGCCCGGCTTCGGGCCTCTGTAATTTTTTCGAACGTTTCGCGTTCGTGTTTCATGTAGCCCTTGGCCGTTTCGACGAGATTGGGAATCAGGTCGTGGCGGCGTTTCAACTGCACATCGATCTGGGACCAGGCATTATCCACCTGATTTCGCAGCCGCACCAGCGAGTTATAAATGCTGATGACGATGACAATCAAAAAAACCAGGATCGCCAGCAGCACCCACATCCACATTGTTCCTGTCATGTTGAATCTCCTTTTCTGAAAGGTTTTGCTTTTTTATCCGGCTAAGGGTTGTCGGAATTGTCTTTTGTTTGCGGGCTTGTGAACATTTTCCCTAAAAAAGCAGGAATTTTTTCTTCCGGGTCAAAACGGCCAAGCTGGAGAACGATTTCCAGTTCTCCCCGATCGAACCAAAGTCCGTGTCCTTTGGGGCAGCGATCCAGCGTGACGAGGCAGGATTGCGGACCAACAGACACCTTTTCCATCTTTTTGCGGCAAATTGGACAAGGTCTGGGTTCTTCCTGGAGTCCCTGGGCGGGCTGGAACGACTCGAGCAGGCGGCGGGCCCGCTCGGTATCCTGAAGCAACTGTTCGAGTTCGCCGCTATCCAGCCAGATGCCTCGGCAGGCCAGGCAATAATCTGCTTCGACACCGTCCATCTCGAGGGTAATCATTGGATTTTGGCAAACGGCGCAATCCACCTTTTTTCGCTTTCTGAAGTTTGAGGATATGGTAGCCGCGGCGGGGGCGGCTGTCAAGCGAAAGATTCAAAAGCCGACAAAATCCCGCCGTTTCTTCTTGACAGATGGGTTGGCCAGGCGCTAAGATACGAACTCCAAAAAATATAACGCCGGATTGGGGTTTCGGCTTCTGAAAATGAGGCGCTGGGATGATTATTGACTGTCATACTCATATTAGCTGTCCTGAACAGGAAGTAGATGTCGAGGTTCATCGGGCTGCTTGCCAGGCGGTTGACGGGTGTTTTGTTCTGGCCGGCTGCGATTTGGAAGCCCAAGAGGCCAATCAGCGGCTTTCGGAGTATATTGAAGGTAATTCGAAAGCCGTCGGTTTTGCTGTTGTCAATCCGCTGGAAGCGGAGATTTCCCGCAAAACCGTCAAAGGACTTCTGGAAGGTTCGAGATTTCGGGGGGTTGTACTCTATTGTGCTGAGGACCAATTCCATCCAGCTCATAGCCAGGCGATGGGTCTGTATGAAGTATGTGAGGAGATGGGGGTACCGGTGTTTTTTCACAACTGTCCGCCGTATTCACCGTCAGCAGTTTTGGATTATGCCCGCCCCTGGCTGCTTGATGAAGTGGCTCGCACCTTTCCTGGTTTGAAGATAATTGTGGGCCGAATGGGGCTTCCGTTTTTGGAGCAGACTCTTTGTCTGCTGTCAAAACACGAACATCTTTATGCAGATTTGACCATTCATCCGGTGAAGGTTTGGCAGGTCTATAACACGGTTCTTTCGGCTTATGAAGCCGGTGTGATGGATAAATTGCTCTTTGGAAGCGGTTTTCCGTATGCCACAGCCGAGGCGTGTATTGAGACACTGCTCGGTTTTAATAAGCTCTTCTCGGATGTGCATTTGCCTCAGGTTCCGCGGGAAAAGCTTCGGAGCATTGTGGAGCGTGACAGTTTGAGTCTGCTGGGCCTGGCGTAGCAGGGCTATCTGTGGGTTGGTTTTGCGGACATGAGGGCCGGTTTTTAAGCACAGAGGGTGTGGGGAGCCGATTTTCAGGGAGTCTGTCTTGATGCGTGAGCATTGGACCAGCAAGTGGGGGGTGATTTTGGCGGTGGCCGGCAGCGCTATCGGTCTGGGCAATTTTCTTCGTTTTCCCGGGGTGGCTGCCAGCAACGGGGGCGGCGCTTTTATGATTCCCTATTTTGTTTCTTTTCTGCTGCTGGGTCTTCCTTTAATGTGGATTGAGTGGACCATCGGCCGTTTCGGCGGGGGGTTTGAACGGAGCACGGCGCCCGGCATTTTCCAGACCATGTGGCAGAAGAACCGGTTTATCAAATATTTTGGGGTTATCGGGATTTTCGGGCCGGCCGTAATTTTTACCTATTATACGTATATTGAGTCGTGGCTGCTCGGCTACAGTTTTTTTGCCTTAAGCGGGCGTTATGCAGAGTGCACCACGCTGCAAAGCATGCAGGAGTTTTTACGGGGCTATCAGGGGGTCGGGGGGCCGGACAATCCCTATTTCAGCGGTGTGGGGACAGCGTATCTGTTTTTTCTGCTGGCCTTCGGAATGAATCTGCTGATTGTGAGTTTCGGCATCAGTCGGGGGATTGAACGGTTTTGCAAGTGGGCGCTGCCACTTTTGTTTCTGATTGCAATTGTACTGGTTGTGCGTGTTCTGCTGCTGGGGACGCCGGATCCGGCCTATCCGGAACGTTCGATTTATAACGGGTTTGGATTTCTGTGGAATCCGGATTGGTCGGCCCTGCTGAAGGGAAAGGTGTGGCTGGCGGCTGCGGGGCAAATCTTTTTTACTCTCAGCTGCGGCTTTGGTGTCATCCTTACCTATGCGAGTTATCTTCGCAGGAAGGATGATGTGGTTCTGTCGGGTCTTTCTGCGGCGGCGGCCAATGAGTTTGCAGAAGTGATTCTGGGGGGCAGTCTGGTGATTCCGGCGGCGTATGCTTTTTTAGGTCCGGAGGGTCTTCAGGAAGTCGCCCAGAAAGTATTCGATCTTGGTTTTGTCACGATGCCGCTGATTTTGCAGAAGATGATGTTCGGCGAGGTGTTCGGCTTTCTGTGGTTTCTTCTTCTTTTTGTTGCGGGGGTGACCAGTTCGATTTCGCTGGCGATACCTGCTTTGGCCTTTATGCAGGACGAGTTTCATTTAACCCGGCAGGAGGCGTGTTTGTTTTTTGGTGTTGCCACATTTGTTTTCTGTCAGCCGATTATTTTCTTTTACGGGCATGGGGTGCTGGATGAAATTGATTTTTGGGGAGTTTCGGTAGGGCTGGTCGTTTTTGCTACGGTTGAGGCGATTCTGTTTGGGTGGGTTTTCGGAATGGAGAGGGCGTGGACGGAGATGCATACCGGCTCGGATATCCGGATCCCAGGTGTGTACCGGTTTATCATAAAGTATGTGACGCCGCTGTTTTTGACAGCCATTCTGGTTGTTTGGCTTATGCAGGACTGGACGGATGTGATTCTGATGAAAAATGTTCGCGGCGATGATCGCCCCTTTCTGATTGTTACCCGTCTGAACCTGCTGGGGCTGTTTGTGTTTTTGTGCATGCTTGTGTGGGTTGTTTGGCGCCGACGGCGTCTGCATGGGGAACAGTAGAATGAATGTGTACGGCTGGATTTTTATGCTGGGCAGTTTCGGAATTATCACCGGCTTATGTGTGTTTTGTTTTTACCGGACTTTGACAAGCAACAGAAAAGGCAGAGAAAACTCGGCTTTCTCCGATTTTTCCGAAAAATAAAAACCCCTGAGTCTGTTTGAGGCAGGGGCTTTTCTTGTTCAAGCCAGCATTTTCTGCTTTCCAAGAAGTTTACTTAAATCCCTGTATGCTGCCGCGGGTGTATTTCTCGATGGCTTTCTCGAGGTCCACCTCATTGATGTTGGCCAAGGTGCACAGCCAGGCGAAGACGTCGGCAAACTCTTCGGATTTGTTTTGGGGGTCATTGCCTGCCAGTGCGGTAGCCAGTTCGCCGACTTCTTCAATGAACCACAAAAAGGTTTCGGGTGTTCCCCGCTGGCGATCCCGCTTTTCATATCGGTCGCGAATCCACTGCTGAAACTGTCGAATTTCCATAGGAAGTTTGCGGTCTTGCTCCTATTCGAGCACACAGGAAAGTTTGGCCTTGTCATAGATGGCCCGGACTTCTTCGGTTGCTTTGCGGCAAAGTTCTTCCATTTTTACGCTGAATGGAGCATTGTTTGTCTGTTCGGCCAGATGGAGATGGGTGAGCATAGGCCCATCGACCGCCTCGATGATTTCGAGCAACGAGATATTCTCAGCCGGTCGAGCCAGGAAGAAACCGCCGCGAGGGCCGCGTTTGCTTCGGAGGACATTGGCTCGAACGAGCTGCTGAAGAATTTTCAGCAGGTATTCCAGAGGGATATTGTATTCTTTTGAAATTCGGGCTGCCAGTACGGCGCCGTCTTTACAATTCTGGGCAATGTAGCCGACCGCAATAAGAGCGTACCCTGTTGATCTGCTGATTTTCATAACGAAACCTCCTGTTAAAAATGGTTCATAATTGCTTTTTTTTTTACACACTCGAGCTGTTTTCTATTTTTACCTGAAACTGTATAATCTCACAAAACTATAGGTTTATTATCAATAAATGTTCAGGACTTGCAAGAGTAAAATTGTCGGTAAACAAAAAAGAAGTTTTTTAGGGGCGAGAAATGGGGTTTTTGAGATTGAGAACAAAAAGATATGGGTCTTGAATGTCCTGTTTAGTTCGCTGCCTTTTTAGACAGGTTTAGGCTTCTTTTTTGGGTCCGGTCTTGACAGAGGTGGGGGGATGGCATAGGATTCCGACAAAACAAAACTGGATATGGGAGGTTTTATGGACCAAAAAAGTCCTAATATGACGGTAGAATATGTGGGCGAAGATGTTATTGTGGCTACTCTTGTAGATGAAAAGATTCTGGAGGAGTCTCAAATCCAAGCCCTGGAAAGTTCGTTTCTGCCGCTGATTGAAGAAAATAATCCTGCAAAACTTGTGGTGGATTTTTCGAATGTTCGTTTTTTGACCAGTTCCGTGCTGGGGCTTCTGATACGGCTTAGCAAGAAGATTTATGAAGCGGGGGGTATATTGCGTCTTTGCGGGATACAGCCGAAGATTTATGAAATCTTCAAGATTACCCGGCTGGACAAGGTATTTGACATTTATCCTACCCGTGAAGAAGCCCTCGAAGGATTGGTTTGAAAGGTCCTTCGGGAGTTTCCCTGCCGACGTCAGGGAGGGGTGGTTCTTAATTAAGGAAAGGGTATGGCGAAAAATCTGAGAAGTTCGCGCAGGAAGCTGGAGTTGACCAGTACGATGGAAGCGGCTGAGCGACTGTGCAGCGAACTTCTCGAGGAGGCCAAAGAAAAGGGTTTTGAAGAAGAGGATTTGTTTGCGATTCATTTGGCTTTAGAGGAGGCCTTTGTCAATTCAATCCAGCATGGGAATCACTCTGACCCGAGCAAGAAGGTTTATGTAGAGTATTCCATTACGCCGCAGCGGTTTGAGATTTCTATTGCGGATGAAGGGCCTGGGTTTGATCCGGGGACCCTGCCCGATCCGCGCATGCCGGAAAATCTGTGCAAAACTTCCGGACGAGGGGTGCTGCTGATTCGGTCTTTTATGGATGAGGTGGAATACAACTCCAAGGGCAACCAAATCCGGATGGTCAAATTCAAGCGTGCAGGTGTCCCGTCGAAAGGGCAAAGGGGCTGAATCGTTTTCCTCTTTAACGTCTTATAACAGACGGCACATTTTCTAATTTTCATTTTTTTCGCGCGTTTTTCAGTCCGTTTGGGAAAGTCGGTCTCCCTTTGTGCCGAAACATTTTCGTTTTTGTGAAGGATTTGTGTATGGAAGAGATTTACGAATCCCTTTTTTCGTCGAGCCGGTTTTTTGCGGAGCAGCTGGCCGGTCTGATTCTGCCGGAAGTTCCTGAGGAAGGCCCCTGGCTTGTGATGGTGGGGCCGAATCAGGAGGTCCAGACGGATGACTGGCCGCGTTTTCAGCAAGTGTTTCCGGACCCGCAAGTACTGTTTTCCTATTGTGAGCGAATAGATGACGGGCAGGACCCTGTTCTTGGGTCTATCGGGAAGGGCTGTCTGATTGGAAGCGAGCTTTACACGGAGCGGCTCAATGCGGGTTATCTTTTTGTGATTCTTCCGGATTACAGCGCTGCGACTGCGCAGACCAATCTGGGGATTCTGGAACTGTTTTTTGCTGAAATGCGGCTTCTTTGCTCTCTTTTGGATAAAAATAATCAGCTTCACCAACTTCATCTGAATCATCTAAGCCGGACTTCACCGGTTCTGGGCAAGCATTCTTAGTGAATTATCTTCCTTGTCTTTGTCTCTGCTGTTTGCATGTCCTCTGATGGTCCGATAAGATAGTTTTTCCCTATTCGCAGCACACTTCTCTCTTCATGTCTTTTATTGGGCTGGAAGGAGTTGTCTGTTTTTTCGGAAAGGTCTTCCCTGGCTGGATTTGCTGATTAAGTTCAGAAAAAAAGGTGTCGAAGTTCTTCTTACAGACCGAAAAGGAGGTCGGTATGTATGAACGGGAATAAAGTGTTCGGTTAGAAAGGGGACAAGGGAGAAAATTTGGAATTGCACGGGCGGTAAGGCTGAAAAAAGAGGGAACGGCTGAATGGGTTAAGGCATTGAATGCCGTCAAAGCGATGCTTAAAACCTGAGTGTGAACTACGATTGCAAAGGATAAACAGTTCTTCGGCGGGATGTACCGCGCAGAAATGGGCTGTGATTATTTGTATAGAGATGCTCTGTCTTCTGTTCTTGGGTGGAGTTGGGCGGGCCGATTCCTCTTCGGGTGCGCCAGGAGGTGTTCTGGCCAGTCAGGTGATCACGGATTCGGGTAAATCTGCTGAAGAAGTTGAGTATCAAGTGAAGGCGGCATTTATTTACAACTTTATGAAGTTTACCGAATGGCCTCCAGAAAAGATGGAAAACGGGGAGCATTTGGAGGGGGATTCTTCTCCTGGGCCGATGCAGATTGGGATTGTTGGGGAGAATCCTTTCGGGAAGGCCTTTGAACCGCTGATGGGCAAGAAAATCAAGGAGCGTTCTCTGAAGCTGGTTTTTATTCCGAGTATGGCAGTCTATGTGAAGAAAAACTCCGACAAGAACGCTGCTGCCGAACAATATTGGCAGGAGCAGGGAAAACTTCTGCGCAGCTGTCATGTGGTCTTTTACTGCAATTCTGAAAAAAGCTGGCTGACAGAACATCTGCGGGAAGCTCAGAAACACCCTTTGCTGACGGTGGGAGAGATGGAGGGTTTTCTGAGTTCCAAAGGGATTATCGGCTTTGTGAAAGAAGACAACAAAATTCGGTTTGAAATCCATTTGACTCAGGCCGAAAAGCAAGGATTGAAGATCAGTTCGCAACTGCTGAAGCTGGCTCGACGAGTGATACAGGAGAAAGAAACGAATGGAAAAGGAAGTGCCAACCACTCCTAATGGAGATACAACGGCCGCAGGGCAGAATCATTTCCGCTGGACCATCCGGCGCAAACTCATCTGCGTCATTATGGGGACGTCGGTGACGGCTCTGATTCTGGCCGGCTTGATTTTTCTGTTCTGGGACTGGCAAGTGCAGCGTCAAGGTCTGATTCGTGATATGCGGGTGCAGGCAGAAATTGCTGCGGAAAACTGCAAGGCCGCGGTTCAGTTTGGGGATGTCGATGGGGCCAAGCAAACCCTTCAGGTTTTTCGGGTGAAACCGACGGTGGAGTATGTGTGCATTCTGAACCAGGAAGATGAGATTTTTGCTGATTTTTATCAAGGGACCCTGCATAAGAATCATTCTCATGGGGGGGCGGAGAAACTGAAATGTTTGGGGATTGATTTGAAGGAACTGTCGGAGAAGGACTATTATTTTACGAAGGAGTTTCTGGTTTTATCGCAGAAGATTGTTCTGGATGGGGAGCCCATTGCCCGTATTCTGGTTTGTTCCAATCTGAAGCCGCTTCGGGAGGCCCTTCAGCGCAGTGCAGTGATTAATTTAAGCATTCTTTTGCTGGCTGCGGTTGCGGCTTATATTCTTTCGTCCAACCTTCAGCGGCTGATTTCGCGACCGATCCTTTTGCTGGCAGAAGCGGCCAAGCAGGTTTCCAAACGAAAAGATTATTCTGTACGGGCTGAGCAAAGCAGCCGTGATGAGGTTGGGATTCTGATTGAGGCCTTTAACGGGATGCTTGAGCAGATTCAAAAGGAAATTGAACAGCGTCAAAAGGCCCAGATTGAACTGATTCAGCACCGGGACCATCTTGAGGAGATGGTTAATGAGCGGACAGCCGAGCTCAGGCAAAGCAATCGGCAGCTCGAAGTGGCTGTGGAGAAGGCCAATCTGCTGGCCAGACAGGCCCAGGAGGCCAGCCGGGCCAAAAGTGAGTTTTTGGCCAATATGAGTCATGAGATTCGTACGCCGATGAACTCCATTATCGGCTTCAGCGATATTCTCAACGAAGAACCAGGCGTCGATCCGGAGCATCGGAAATACATCCAGCTGATTCTGAACAACGGCAGAATGCTTCTGCAGCTGATTAATGATATTCTGGATTTCTCCAAAATCGAAGCCGGCAAACTGGATACCGAAATTGTAGAGATTTCGCTGCTGGAGTTTCTGGAAGACTTAAATTCGCTGCTTCGTCCGATGGCGCTGAATAAAGGGCTTGAGTTTGATATTCTGCAGTGCAGCGATTTGCCGTCTGTAATTTATTCGGATCCTGTGCGGGTTCGCCAGTGTCTGGTGAATCTGGTAAGCAATGCCATCAAATTCACGTCTGCTGGCCATGTCTTTGTTAATGTCTATGTTCAGCGGCAGGAGGACGGCGATTATATTCGTTTTGATGTGGAGGATACCGGTATTGGTATTCCCAAGGATAAGATTGAAAAGGTTTTTGAGGCCTTTACGCAGGCTGACGGCAGTACAACCCGAAAGTACGGGGGTACAGGGCTGGGGCTGACGATCACTCGTCAGCTGGTTCAGCTGCTTGGCGGCAGCATCGAGGTCCGCAGCGAGGAGGGCAAAGGGTCTGTCTTTTCGATTATCCTGCCGGCGGGGGTGAAGGTAAGTGAGCAGCCGGTGATGAACCGGTATCAGCATTCTGAGTCGGTGGTTGAGGATTTGACCAAAGCCAAGCCGATACAGGAAGGGCCTCTGCGCGGGCATGTGCTGGTAGCGGAGGACGCCAAAGGCAATCAAGTCCTCATTCGGCTGCTGCTGGAGAAAATGGGGCTTGAGGTGGAGATTGTTGAAAACGGGCGGGAGGCCGTCGAACGAGCGCTTCAAGGAAAGTTTGATTTGATTTTTATGGATATGCAGATGCCGGTGATGAGTGGGTATGATGCTTCGCGGATGCTTCGGGAGCGAGGCTGCCGGCTGCCGATAATTGCACTGACTGCCCATGCTATGAAAGAAGATGAGAAGAAATGTGTGGCTGCCGGCTGCAGCGGCTATCTGCAGAAGCCGATAGACCGGGAAAAACTCAAAGAAGTGCTTTCTACCTACCTTGCCGGAAAGGAAGATGATATGGACAAACAGGTGGACCGGATACGTTCGGAAGTGGAAAACTTGACGGATTTGTGCCAGAGTGCGGTAGAGGGGCCTCAGGCGATTTCCGAGTCGAAGGCGGCCGACAGCACGCCTCCTCCGATTCGATGGGAGGACCTGTCTAAAATTTGTGATGATTCAGAAATATTGCAGGTGGTGGCCCAAACAGTGCTTGAAGAGACTCCATCGGTGCTTGAGCAGCTTCAGAAGGCGGTGGATTGCCAAGACGTATCGAATGTTCAGCTGCTGGCCCATCGGATTAAGGGAACGGCTCGCAATATGGCGGCTGTGGAACTGGCTGAAAAGGCCTTTGCCCTTGAATTGGCGGCTAAGGGCAATCAGATGGCGAATGCTGCCTTTATGCTTGGGGAAATTCGGCAGGCCTTTGGGCGGCTGCGTGCGTTTCTGACGCAAGAAGACTGGATTGAACGGGTCAAAGGAGCAGACTCCGCCGGCTCATAGGGGCTGTGTCCGCGTCCGTTCGTTTTTCATCAGGGACGCGGTGTGTTTTTGAATAGGGCGGGCGGAAGGTCTCTTACAAATCGGTGTATTTGGTGCTTCGGCCTTTGGACTTTTCGACGGGATATTTTTGATTGTTTATCTCGATTTTCCGGCGGGCTGCTTCAAACAGGTCAATTTCTGTTTCATGACAGAAATAAATCAAAAAAGCAAAAACATCGGCGACTTCCTCTTCGACCCTTTTGCGTTCGATGTCGGTAAGGTGTCTGCTTTGCGAGGAGGATTTCCACAAAAAGTTTTCAAGGAGTTCAGCGACTTCGATTACCATGCCCTCCGCCAAGTTTTTGGGGTCGTGAAACTGCTGCCAGTCCCGCAGGCGGCGGAATTCGAGCAATTGGTTTTTGAGGTCTTGAAAGTCCATTTTCTTTCTTTCAAAGCAGGGCGGTGCTGAAATATCGTTCGGCGCGGTCGGGCAGGACGGTGGCGATGCTGCCTTTGATTCGTCGGGCGAGCTGACGGGCCGCCCAGACGTTGGCTCCGGAGGAAATGCCTACCAAAAGCCCGTGCTGGACGCTGAGACGGCGGGTTTCTTCGATGGCATCGTCATCGCTGACTTCTATGACTTCATCCACAAGAGAGACATCCAGAATATCGGGGATAAAGCCGTCGCCAATGCCCTGAATCTGATGAAGCCCCGGCTCGTGGCCGAGCAGGGCGGAAACATCCTTTGGTTCCACGGCGGCAATTCGCACATCGGGCTTGTGTTCTTTCAGGAAACGGCCAATGCCCTGAAGGGTGCCGCCGCTGCCGACACCTGCTGTAAAACAAGCGATATCGCCGCTCATTTGTCTCCATAATTCCACGGCTGTCTGTTCATAATGAATGCGGGGATTATCAGGATTTTTGAATTGCTGGGGCACGAACACGCGGGGGTCTTCGGCTTGCATCTGTTCGACCTTTTCAATGGCTCCGGCAATGTTTTTGTCGGCGGGGGTGAGAATCAGGTCGGCGCCGAGGGCTTTGATGAGTTTTTTGCGTTCGACGCTCATATTTTCAGGCATGACGATGCAGACCTTGTATCCCATCAGTCGGCCTACGAGGGCGATGCCGATGCCGGTATTGCCGGAGGTGGGTTCGACGATGATAGAATCGGGCTTGAGTTTGTCGCTGCGCTGGGCCCCTTCGAGCATGGCGAGGGCTACCCGGTCTTTGATGCTGCCGCCTGGGTTGAGAAACTCAGCTTTGGCGTAAATGGGCTGGCCTCGAAGCTGAATCAGGGGCGTGTTTCCAATTAAATCGAGAATATTGTCTGTGAGCATTTTTTAGGACTTTTTATTTGCTGCAGGATGGTCAAAGACCAGTTTTTTTACTTCGACGCCTTTGACGGCATTCAATTTGGCTGCCAGCTGGTCGGCTGATTTTTCGTCGTCGGTCATTTCGAGGATCAGCAAGCCGTTCGGAGAGCAGGAGCCGTCGTTGGCTTCGTGAAGGCCCAGCCGAGTTCGGATGCTGCAGCCGTATTCTGTGAGAAGACGCTGAACCGATTCGACCTGCTGGAGTCGGTCGGTAATATGTACCCCTAAAATGATATGCTTGGAGAGCGGCATAATCTTGTCCTTTCATAAAAAGATGTCCATTGTCTGTTTTTGCCTGTTTCTCAATTATAATGGGGGATTCCTGCTTGGGTAAATCAGAAAATCTTTGTTTTGGACTGAGTCTATCCGTTCAGGCGAACAGCGAAAAACAGGTGAAAAAAGCAGGGAAATCTGAAGATGATTTATTTTTCAAGGAAGTTTTCGAGCAGTTCGGCCGCCAGACGGACAAACTGAGGACACTCCTCGAAGGCCCCTGGTCTTTTGGATGCAGCCAGGCCTTCCGGTGTGCTCAGGTCAAAGCCGAGCAGTTGGCGGCAGTACAAAGAGCCGGCGTTCGCCTTGAACTGCTCCATGAGGGTCTGTGTTTTCCGGTAGAGGTCATGTTTGGTATTTTTGTCTTTGGGATCGGCTGTGCCGTACCGTAGGCCGAGCACCAAAATTGCTCCGGTGAGTGCTCCGCAGATGCCGCCTGTGCGGCCGATTCCTCCGCCCAGGCCGGCGGCCATCTTTAGGGCCGTTTCTTCATCCAGTCCGAAGCGGCTGCACCAGGCCGCCAGAACGGACTGGGAACAGTTGAATCCTTCCTGAAACAAGGATACGGCTCGTTCTGCCGGGGTCATTGCTGTTTTCCTTTCTTGTTCTTTTTTGGTTGAGGGGCGGTGTTGCCGTTCAGCGGAGACGTTTTTGGATGCTGGCCGCGTGGGCGTCGAGTCCTTCCGTCAGGGCCAGTCTGATTATATTTTCTGCACTGCGGCGCAGCTGTTCCTCGGAGTATTCAATTATGCTGATGGATTTGATAAAGTCGTTGCTGGTAAGGGCACTGAAGTATCGGCTGGTTTGTCGGGTGGGCAGGGTATGGCTGGGGCCGGCCCAATAGTCTCCGACAGCCACGGGCGAATAGGGGCCGATAAAGACAGCGCCGGCGTTCCGGAGCCGGTCGGCGATTTTTCGGCTTTGGGGGCCGCACTGCACCTGAACATGTTCGGCGGCAAATTCGTTGGCCCAGTCAACGGCGGCATCAAGGGATTGGAATACAAGGATTCCGCTGTACTCGAGGAGGCATCTGGCCGCTCCTTCAGCGCGGTTCAGCTGTGACAGCTGCTTTTCGAGTTCGGCCAGCACATTGCGGGCGAAAGGAAGCGAGTCGGTTGCGAGAATGCCGGCGCCGGGATTGTGTTCGGCCTGGCTGAGGATGTCGGCGGCAACCCACTCCGGCTCGGCCTGCGAGTCGGCAATGATGAGTACATCGCTGGGGCCGGCAAAGGAATCGATATCGACCATGCCGTACACCTCTTTTTTGGCCAGTTGGACGACATCGTGGCCGGGGCCGACGATTTTATCCACTTTTGGAATGGTTTGGGTGCCGAAGGCCAGCGCGGCGACAGCGTGGGCTCCGCCGAGCCGGTACACTTCTGTGATATTCAGTTCATAACAGAGACCGAGGATGACCGGGTGGATACTTGCCTGCCAGCGGGGAGGCGAGACGACAACTATTTCCTGTACGCCTGCCGTCTGGGCGGGGACGGCTGTCATAATGAGTGTGCTCGGCAGGGGAGCACTGGCGCCGGGAATGCAAAGCCCCACTCGCTGAAGGGGAAGATAGCGGATTCCCGGATGAGAGGTTCTGCCGCCGATGAAGATTTGCGACTGGTAAAGCCGCACATTTTCAATGGCTTTGCGAAGGGATTGCAGAAGGGCGGGTTCAAGGCGGCTGTGTGCTTTTTTCAATTCTTCCGCTGAAATTCGGAACTCTTCCGGCGATAAGCGGACACGATCGAAACGCTCGCTGTACTCAGAAACAGCCGCGTCGCCGCGTTTGCCGACATCGGCGACGATGTGACGAACTGAAGCGGCCAATTCCTGCTTGTCCTCAAGAAATGCCCTCATTGAATGTTCTTTGAGAAGGCGGCTGATTTTTGTGTCAAAATCCGGCTGTCCGTGGATGAGCAGGATGGATTCCAATTCGATGTTCACCGGCAGTCTCCCGAAAGAAAAGATTAGGGGGTAAAATTGCCATGGGTGTAGGTTGGCACCGCTCCCTGAAGAAGGAGGAAGTTTCGCCCGCGAAATGCTGTGATGATTCCGGAGACTCGATATCGGCGGCGCTCGAGGGATTGCTTGTGCTGATGTTCGATTTGTTCGAGGGTCCGGCAGGGCAGAAGGATGAAAGTGCGTTCCGAAATGTTTCGTCCGAAGCCGTCGAGGACAAACTCTCCTGCAGCGCCGAGGCGTGTGAAGCGTCCGGTGCGGCTGACCAGCATGGTGTCTTCCTGCACGGCGGCAGAGGCGGTTTTGGCCATTTGGCTGAAATCGGTTTTCTGGGCCGGCTTCATCCTTTGCAGGATATCAGGGGGAATTACCGATGATTCGTTGGGGTCGGCAGCGGTGCGGAGGATATTGACCATTTCTTTAGGGGCCGGTTTTGCGGTGTTTGTTTCTGCGTCAGGTTCGGGTGCGGTTTTTAGGGGAGCCGCATCGAAAACGTAAAGGAAATTGTTTTTTTGGTACTGGGTTACGACGGCGTCGATGCGGACAGCCACCTGTTTCTGTGATCCGGCATACGAGAGAATCTTCTCGAGGGCGCTGCTGGGCAGAATGGTCAGTTCGGTTCCAGCGGGGACGGTTACCTTGCCGGCGGTAAGGTCGATATTGGGGAGAAACCGCCAGGCCTTGGTTTTTTCGTTCAGACGGGCGATGCCCTCGATCTGACGAAACTCCAGCCCTTCCGGCAGAAGGCGCGGGGATGATTCAGCGGCCTGGAGGCAGGCCGTCTGAACGGCTAAGGCGAGCATCAAAGCAGGAATAAACGGTCGATTGGTCATTAAATCGCCTCTTGAAGAATGGTCAGAGCGCGGCGGGGAGTGTCGGCAATAGAGACACAGCGGGCGCTTTTGGAGTCGGCTTCGGCCATCATCTGCACCAGCGGCTGCCAGAATGTTCCTATCAGAATAATGGGTTTGTCCGCTTCCCTGAATCCCTTGTTTTTGTGCTCCCAGACATCGGCCAGTTCGAGGAGGGTTCCTGTTCCGCCGGCAAAGACGATGTAAGCGCTGCCGAGACGGATCAGAGTTGTCAGCCGTTCGGTGAGCGTGTCGGTTTGGATTTCATCGGTGATGTATTCGTTTGGGCCGCTGCGTTTGAAGGCCCGGCAGGTTACGCCGATGACTTTGCCGCCGGCGGCCGCTGCCCCTTTGGCGGAGGCCCGCATGATTCCTTCATAGCCGCCGTTGGCAATGGCAAAACCGTGCTGCGCCAGCAAAGCCCCCATCTGCTCGGCTGTTTTAAAGACTTCTTCGTGTTCGGCGGCTCGGCCGCTTCCGAACAGCGTGATGATGGTCTGCTGACGATTCATGATGGCCTGACCTTCTTTTTGATATAGTTCAGCAGTCCTGCTGAGAGGAGGATTTCACGTTCACGAGGTGAAAGCGCCAGACGCCCTTTGAAAACCTCACCTGTTGTACGATTGAAGATTTCTACCTCCTGTGCGTTTTGGATTGCGGCTGTCAAGTCCGGGATTTCAAGTTCGTCGCCTTCCTTAATTTTGTCATAGTCCGCCGGGTTGGTAAATTCGATGGGGACGATGGCAAAGTTAATAAGGTTGGCCTTGTGGATACGTTCGATGGACTTGGCCAGCACGGCTCGCACGCCCAGATACATGGGGCATAAAGCGGCGTGTTCGCGGCTGGAACCCTGTCCGTAGCTTTCACCGGCTGCGACAATGCCCGCCAGACCCTGTTTTTTCAGGTCGAGACATCGCTGGGCAAAGGTTGGTTTGCCTTCTTCATTGAAGCAGTTAAAAACATATTTGGAATATTCGGGCACATTGGAGCGGTATTTGAGGAAAGTGCCGGCGGGCATAATGTGGTCTGTTGTGATTTTATCGCCGCATTTGAGCAGGACGCGACCCTTGAGGTTGTCCGGCAGCGGTGCGGGGGATTCAGGCACGACGATGGTGGGGCCTCGCACGACCACGGCCGTTGAGATTCTGTCGGGGGGCAGCGGCGGGTCAATCATGGTGTCGTCGATGTGAAACTCTTTTGGGAATTTGACAGCAGGATATCGCAGACCGACCATTTCTTTGAGGGTTCGGGGGTCTGTAATTTCGCCGAGGATGGCGGAGGCGGCGGCGGTCTCCGGGCTGACAAGGTAGCACTGGTCGCCTTTGGTTCCAGTGCGGCCGGGGAAATTGCGGTTAAAGGTTCGCAGGGTAACGACGCCGTCGCCTGGGGAAAATCCCTGGCCAATGCAGGGACCGCAGGCACACTCGAGAATGCGTGCTCCGGCAGCGATGAGGTCGGCCAGCGCGCCATTGGAGGCGAGCATCTCAAGGACCTGGCGGCTGCCTGGGGCGATGCCGAGTTCGACGGAGGGGTCAATTTTGCGGCCTTTGAGGATTTCGGCGGCTGTCATTAAATCTGCATAACTTGAATTGGTGCAGCTGCCGAGAACGACCTGTCCGATTTTTCGTCCGGCGATTTCTTCGACGGGTACGACATTATCCGGCGAAGAGGGACAGGCCGCCATGGGTACCAAGTTGGATAAGTCGATTTCAATCAGCCGGTCATAGGCGGCGTCAGGATCCGCTTCCAGCGGACGATAATGATGAGAACGATGCTGGGCTTCCAGAAACTGTTCCGTCATTTGGTCGCTGGGGAAAATACTGGTGGTCACGCCTAACTCGGCACCCATATTGGTAATGGTTGCCCGCTGGGGTACGGTGAGTGCTGCCGCGCCCGGCCCGAAGTACTCTATGACAGAATCCACATTGCCTTTGGTTGTGAGGATACTGAGGAGTTTGAGAATCACGTCTTTGCTGGAGACCCAATCGTTGAGGCGGCCGGTCAGGCGGACGCCGATAACCCTTGGGCAGGTCATGTAAAAAGCCCCGCCGCCCATAGCCGAAGCAACGTCCAGCCCGCCGGCCCCAATGGCCAGCATTCCCAGTCCGCCGCCGGTGGGAGTATGAGAATCGCTGCCCAGAAGGGTTGCTCCGGGTTTGCCGAAGCGTTCAAGATGGACCTGATGGCAGATTCCGTTGCCTGGGCGGGAGTGATAAACCCCCACCTTTCGGGCAATGCTCTGGAGATAGAGGTGGTCATTGTGATTTTCCGGTCCGAACTGGGCCATATTATGATCGACATAGCTGACAGACAGCTCCGTGCGAACGCGAGCGATGCCCATCGACTCAAAGAGCAGAAAGGCCGTTGTTCCGGTGGCGTCTTGGGTGAGGGTTTGGTCAATGCGGATTCCAATGGGCTCGCCCGGCTGAAGCCGACCTTCGAGCAGGTGGCTTTGAAGGATTTTGCAGGTGAGTGTTTGACTCATTCTAAGATCCTGTCAATTCAAAAGTTATATTTTTTGAACTTTCATCTTTCTAAACTTTTATAGCATAAATAAAGAGATTTTACAAGCAAGGGGATTGATTTGTTATTTTGAAAAGATTTTTTGAAAAGATTTGTGTAATAATAAGGGGCGTTTTTTGATGATGATTGTCCAAATATAGACAAAGTATCTCTGTAATGGAAAAAGTAGTTCTTATGGTTTTTGGGAAAAGAGGGTATGGGACCAATTTCGGGAAATCGAGTTGAAATAGAACGAAAAACAGGGAAGTACAAACTTCGCCGGAAGGGCCTTGCCGGTTTTACGTGGGAGGATATGGAGCGGCTGGAGCGTCTGGTTGAAAAAGGGCTTCGAGCGGTCGGCCTGTACCAAGTCGGCTTTCAGAATCTTTTTGACTTTCGCACAGAGCTGATTGAGACGGCTTTTGCGAGATTGCCGGACGCCTTTGACGGGTTTCGAGTGCTTTGGCTGTCGGATTTTCATATTGAGCCGCTGGAGGGGCTGGCGGAGGCGCTGATTTCACATCTTGCCCCCCTTTCTTTTGACATAGCCATCCTCGGCGGCGATTGTGCCTTTCATTATGACCTGACGGAGGCGGCGGTTGCGCGGATGCGGACGATTGCAGAGCCGCTGCTGAAACGGGCGCCTGTGTACGGGATTCTCGGCAATCACGACCGGTATGAAATGGGCAAAATCCTTGAGCAGTGGGGGGTGCGGATGCTTGTGAACGAGCATTGCCGGCTTGAACGCGACGGCCAGGTTCTTTATTTGGCGGGGGTGGACGATTGCCATTATTTCAAGGGAGATGATTTGGATACGGCGGCTGAAGGGATTCCTTCGGACAGTTTTTCGATCCTCTTGTCTCATTCTCCGGAAATAATTCACAAAACAGACGGGTATTCCATTGATTTGTGTCTGTGCGGACATACGCACGGAGGACAAGTCTGCCTGCCGGGGGGCTTCCCGCCGGTTATTTGTGCCTCGGTGAGTCGGAAATATGCACGCGGACTATGGCAAAAAGGCCGTATGAAAGGGTATACCTCGCGAGGAATCGGTGTTTCCGGGATCCCGGTTCGCTTTTTTTGTCCGCCTGAGGTTACGCTGCTGACTTTACGGAAGGAATAGATACTTAAAGCGAGAGTTGCGCCTGCGGTGGATGGAACGAAACTGTAAGCTCTTTTCAGTTTGTTAAGTCGGTAAAACATTAACTTGGGAAGAATTGGGCTTGACGGATTTTTCCAAGGAAGGTATATTTTGCTTTTGCTGCGGATGTGGCGGAATTGGCAGACGCGCAGGCTTCAGGTGCCTGTGGGCATTGCGCTCGTGGAGGTTCGACTCCTCTCATCCGCATTTTTCACAAGGAGAGTTATTGAGTCTTTTTGTCGGCTATATTTGACTGTTTATATCCTCTTTTTTTAACGATTTTCTGTGTTCAATTCCGATATTTTAGTAAAAGAAATGCTGAAATGGGTTGTTAAAATGGGGAATCTGTTGAGGTTTGGGAGATAAAAGATGGTCAACTGGCTGCTTCTTGCTGCAGCGGCGGGGCCGGCTTCGGATGGTGAAAGTCTGGTGCGCCAGACCATTGATTTGCTGTGGGAGCAGATTACCGGGCTGACGTGGTTTCAGGCCGTGCTGGCTATTTCGTTTGGGGTGGTTTATTTGCTTTATGGCTGGCGAATCTTCCGAGTGCTGGTTGTAATCAGTTTTGGGATGATCGGGATGTTTGCCGGGATGAAGGCGGGGGAGCAGTTTGGAAATCTGGTTGTTGGCGGACTGGCAGGGACGGCGATCGCGGCCTTTTTGGCTGTGCCGCTGATGAAGTGGTGTGTGAGCATTCTTGGGGCCGCCGCAGGGGGGATTCTCACCAGCGGCATCTGGTATGCCTGTCAGCTGCCTGAACAATATATCTGGGCGGGGGCCATTATCGGAATTGTTGCGGGGGGAATGATTTCCTTTATTCTTCTGAAGGCAGCGGTGATGCTGTTTACCAGTTTGGGGGGCAGTCTGATTACGATGGTTGGGGTTTTGGCACTGCTTCATGAGTATGAGATGAGCCGGGCGGAGCCGACTCGCTATATTGAAGACTTAATTTATCTTCATCCGTGGTTTCTTCCGACGGTAATTATTGTGCCGACGCTGATTGGGATGTTTATTCAGCACAAGTTTATTCAGCACTCCTCCAAGTGGGATTTGAAGTAAGCTGTCTGTTGGGCAGGCATTTTTGGTTTGAATGATTCCGTTTTGCTGCCGGTTTGGTGTTTCTACGGATTTGCGTCAGTCTGGGATTTCTGCTGAATTTTGGACCAGGTATCTTTGAGGATGACGGTTCGGTTGAAAACGAGCCGGCCTTCGGATGTGTCGGAGTCAGTGCAGAAATAGCCGAGCCGTTCAAACTGCCAGCGGTCGAGGGGTTTGGTGTTTTTTAAAGAGGGTTCGACCTTGCAGCCGGTCAGGATTTTGAGGGAATCCGGATTGATATTGACGGTGAAATCCTGCTCTTCGGGTGCGTCTTCGGGGTTTTCTTTTGTAAAGAGATGCTCATAGAGCCGCACTTCGGCATCGAGGGCGTGGGCAGCGCTGACCCAGTGGATTGTGGCCTTGACTTTTCGTCCGTCGGGGGCTTCTCCGCCTCGGGTGGCCGGGTCATAGGTACAGTGAAGTTCGAGGATATTGCCGGCGGAATCTTTGACGACGTTTTCACATTTGATGAAATAACCGTAGCGCAGACGGACTTCCCGGCCGGGCGCCAGGCGGTAAAACTTTTTGGGCGGGTTTTCCATGAAGTCATCCTGCTCGATGTACAGTACTTTGGAGAAGGGGACCTGGCGTGTTCCGGCGGCTGGATCTTCGGGGTTGTTAATCGCTTCGAGCATTTCAGTCTGTCCGTCGGGATAATTGGTCAGGACGACTTTGAGAGGATTGAGGACGGCCATGACACGCGGCGAGGTTTTGTTGAGGTCTTCGCGCAGGCAGTGTTCGAGGAGGGCATAATCGACGGTGCTGTTGAATTTGTTGACGCCGATGACCTTGCAGAAATTGCGGATAGCCTCTGGGGAATAGCCGCGTCGCCGCAGCCCGCTCAGGGTAGGCATTCGAGGGTCATCCCAGCCGCGGACGTAGTTTTCTTTGACCAGCCGCAGCAGTTTTCGTTTGCTCATCAGGGTATAGGTGAGATTGAGACGGGCAAACTCAATCTGACGGGGATGATGGATGCCCAACTGGTCCAGAAACCAGTCGTAAAGCGGCCGGTGATTTTCAAACTCGAGGGTACAAATTGAATGGGTGATTCCCTCGATGGAATCCTCCAGGCCGTGCGCCCAGTCATACATTGGGTAAATGCACCACTGATCGCCGGTGCGGTGATGAGTGGCGTGAAGGATGCGGTACATCACAGGGTCGCGCATGTTCAGGTTGGGATGGGCCATATCGATTTTGGCTTTGAGGGTTCGCGAGCCGTCGGGAAATTCGCCTTTTTTCATCCGTTCAAACAGGTCGAGATTTTCTTCGACACTTCGGCTGCGATAGGGGCTGTTTTTGCCCGGCTCGATGAGGGTGCCTCGGTATTGGCGGGTTTCCTCGGCGGACAGGTCGCAGACATAGGCCTTGCCTTTTTTGATGAGTTCTACAGCCCAATCATACATTTGCTGAAAATAATCGGAGGCGAAATAGAGACGGTCTTCCCAGTCCCATCCCAGCCAGCGGACGTCTTCAATAATGGCATCGACATATTCCTGGTCTTCTTTGGAGGGATTGGTGTCGTCAAAACGCAGGTTGCATTTGCCGCCAAACTCCTGAGCAATACCGAAGTTCAGGCAGATACTTTTGGCATGGCCGATGTGGAGATAGCCGTTGGGTTCTGGGGGGAAGCGTGTGTGGACCCGTCCGCCCCAGGTGCCTTTGGCACAGTCTTCTGCAACGATTTGGCGGATAAAATCCATCCGCTGGATTGAGTTTTCCTGGTTTTGTGTATCCATTACTGCAATTTTCTTTTTCTGGAGCTGTCTTGTTCTGAAATCACAGGTCTTTGTAAAGCACACTTGGATTATGGAGTTATAACCTTATATTTGTTTGTGTTTTTTTCAACAAAAAGTTTTCAGAATCCTGCCCGGCAGAAGATTTTTGAGTGTGCGTCTGTTTTTGAGGGGGGAGGATTGAAGTTTCTTGACTTCTTGTGCAGGATGACCTACCTTGTTGGGTTTACTGCAGAAACTGAAAATAGAGGTCATTCTATGGTTGTAACACGATTTGCCCCTTCGCCGACAGGGTATCTGCATGTTGGGGGGGCGCGGACAGCCCTGTTTAACTGGCTTTTGGCCCGCAAAACCGGCGGCAAGTTTATTCTGCGCATTGAGGATACGGACTTGAAACGGAATACTCCCTCGGCCACCCAGCAGGTTTTGGCGGATTTACACTGGCTGGGGATTGATTGGGATGAAGGGCCGGAGGTGGGGGGGCCAAACGGGCCGTATTTCCAGTCGCAGCGGAAGGAAATCTATGATTATTATGTCCAGAAACTGATTGCCGAAAAAAAGGCCTACTACTGTTTTGATACAGCGGAAGAAATTGAGCGGCTTCGGAAAGAGGCCCAAACCAACAAGCAAACTTTTCTTTATCCTCGGCCTCAGCGTTTTCCGGAGCCGGAGGAGGCCCGCCGGGCGGCTGCGGAAGGTCGGCCTGTTACGGTACGGCTGGCGGTAACGGAAACGGAGCCGATTGTTGTGAAGGATTTGCTGCGGGGAGAGGTGGTTTTTAACCCGGCGGAGATTGGGGATTTTGTGATTTTGAAGTCGGACGGCCTGCCGACTTATCATCTGGCGGTGGTGGTGGATGATGAGTTGATGGGAGTTACGCATGTGATACGGGGTCAGGAGCATCTGATGAATACCCCCAGTCATATGCTGCTCCAAAAGGCCCTTGGGTTTCGTACGCCGCAATACCTGCATCTGTCCGTGACTGTCAGCGAAAGCGGGGGTAAACTTTCGAAACGGGAACGCCCCGAAACCCTGCGGAAGGCGATTCTCCAGTCGGATGCTGACCTGGATGCCTTAGCTTGGGCGGGCGGCTTGAGCCGGCAGGAACTGGATTTGTTTTTGTCTGGGGAGAAGATTCCGGATATGCCGGCCATTGATGCGATGGCGACCTATCTGGGCATTCATTTGCCGGAAATTAATGTTGTAGATTTTCTGAAAAGCGGCTATCTGCCGGAAACGATGGTCAATTTTCTGGCCCTTTTGGGGTGGAGTCCGGCTGACGGACAGGAGATTATGGACCGGCAGACGCTGATTGCGTCTTTCGATTTAAACCGGCTTAATAAGTCTAACAGTTTTTTTGATCGGAAAAAGCTGCTGGCTTTTAATACGGAACATATCAAGCGGGTGCCTGCCGATATGCTCGTGAAGCATTTTCGAGTTTTCCTGGAGACGGTCGGCTCGCCGGCAGCCGCGGCTGACGATGCGATGCTGGGCCATCTGCTCCGCATTAATGAAGGGGCGCGAACACTGGCTCAGATTGAGGAAAAATGCCGGTTTGCCTTTGTCGCTGATGAGGCGATTGAGTATGACCCGGAGGCAGTCAAAAAGGTATTGCGAAAAGAGGGGGCAATCGATATTCTTAAGACGATTGCCCAGCGTCTCCAAATGCTCGAGACGTTTACGGCTGAATCGCTGGAGGCGATGCTTCGGCATCTGGCGGAGGAAAAGCAGGCCGGCTTGGGGAAGATTGCCCAGCCGCTTCGGGTGGCAATCACCGGCACCACCATCAGCCCGCCGATTTTTGATGCCGTAAACTTGCTGGGACTGGAACGGACAATAAAACGGATTGAGCGGGCGGTTCAGCTTTTTGGTCAGGCGTAAAGAAAGGGCAGGCAATGTCATTGCTGGTGACTGGTTCAGTGGGGATTGATACGGTGCGTACACCGTTCGGGTACAATGAAGACTGCATTGGCGGTTCGGCAGTGCATTTTACCATGGGGGCGGGGATATTTACGGATGTGAAGTTTTTGGGTGTGGTTGGAGAGGATTTTCCATTTGACCTGGAAGAAATCTTTCAGGGTCGACAGGTGGATTTGAGCGGTCTGGAGGTGCGAACGGGCAGCAAGACGTTTCGCTGGTGCGGTTCGTATCAGGGAGATATGAATGAGGCCCGCACGGAGTCGGTGGAGCTGAATGTGCTGGCGGAGGAGCCGCCGCGGATTCCCGAAAGTTATCGGGATTGCGAATATGTCTTTCTGGCTAATACGGCGCCGGCGCTGCAGATGGAACTGCTCAGTCAGCTGGGCAGTCCGGCCTTTGTGGCGGCTGATACGATGAATCATTGGATTGTAACGGCCAATGATGACCTTAAAGAACTGCTGGGGCGGATTGATATGCTGATTCTCAACGATGGAGAAGCGCGTCTTCTGACGGGCCAGCAGAATCTGATTACGGCTGCCAAGCAGATTCTTGAAATGGGACCGCGGTTTGTGGTGATTAAGAAGGGCGAACATGGCTCGATGATGCATACGCGGGAGGGAGACTGTTTTATTCTGCCGGCCTACCCGACCAAGGTGGTTATTGACCCGACGGGAGCGGGGGATTCCTTTGCCGGCGGAATGATGGGATATTTGGCTCAATCGAACCGCGTCGATGTGATTACGCTGCGGAATGCGATTGTGTACGGGACGGTGGTGGCGTCGTTTACGATCGGAGATTTTTCGATTTATGGGATTCGGTCTGCGACGCAGGAGATGATTGAGGAACGGTTTGACTTTCTGCGGAAGGTGACGCAGTTTTAATCGGCTGATGCTGGCAGGAACTTGGATGCGGCTTTTTATCGCGGTGGATATAGATGCTTCAGTTCGTCGGGAGTTGGAGGCCGTTCAGCGGCGTCTGCGTCAGAATTTGTCGGGCCGAGGGTTCAAGTGGGTTCATCCGGATTTGATTCATTTAACCCTGAAGTTTCTGGGTGAGGTGCCGGATGCGTCGGTGCCGCAGGTTTGCCAGGTGGCGCGGGAGACGGCTGCCAGGCATGGGGCCTTTGAACTGCGGGTGCAGGGACTTGGGACCTTCGGAAGGCCGCCGCGGGTGTTCTGGGCGGGGGTGCAGATATCGGAGGCGTTGTCGCTGCTTCAGGAAGACCTGGAGAGGGGTTTTGAGAATGCCGGCTGGCCTCGGGAGGAGAAATCGTTCAGCGGACATTTGACGCTGGCACGGCTCCAGGACCCGAAGGCAGGCAGTGAGATAGCACGGTTTGTCCAGCAGCAGCCGTCTTCGGTTTTCGGAGATGTGTGGGTGGACGAGCTGATTGTTTATGAAAGTCAGCTATCTTCGAAAGGGCCGGTTTATACACCTGTTGGCAGATATGATTTGATCGGATAAGAACAACCGTCTGGAAAAGGGGAAATTGAATGGCGAAAAAGAAGACATCAGAAAAAAAAGAGGCGTCGGCTGGTCCTGAAAAGCCGGCTACGAAATCAGACGCCCTCGATCGGGCAATTGCTCAGATTGAAAAGCAGTACGGCGCCGGTTCGATTATGAAGATGGATGACAGCAGCCGCTGCCGGATTGAAGGGATTTCCACCGGTGCGCTGTCGCTGGATTTGGCCTTGGGCGGGTCGGGGGTTCCTCGGGGCCGTGTGATTGAATTTTATGGGCCGGAATCCTCCGGCAAAACGACGCTGGCCCTGCATGCGATTGCCAATGCTCAGAAAGCCGGCGGTGTGGCGGCCTTTATTGATGCTGAGCATGCCCTGGATCCGACATGGGCCAGAAAATTGGGGGTTGATATTTCCTCGCTTTTGATCAGCCAGCCCGACACGGGTGAGCAGGCGCTGGATATTGCGGAGATGCTGATTAAATCCAACGCGGTGGATATTATTGTGATTGATTCGGTGGCGGCCTTGGTGCCGGCGGCGGAGCTGCAGGGGGAAATGGGGCAAAGTCATGTCGGCTTGCAGGCCCGCCTGATGAGCCAGGCACTGCGGAAACTGACAGGAGCTATCAGCAAAAGCAAAACCTGTCTGATTTTTATTAATCAGATTCGGATGAAAATCGGCGTGATGTTCGGCAATCCGGAAACGACGCCGGGCGGCAATGCCCTGAAGTTTTATGCCTCTGTGCGTGTCGATATTCGGCGAGTGGAGACCCTCAAGAACTCCAAAGGGGAGGCCATCGGAAATCGGGTGCGGGCACGGGTGGTCAAGAACAAACTGGCTGCTCCGTTCAAAGCAGCGGAGTTTGATATTCTTTTTGACCGCGGAATTTGTGCGATGGGAGATTTGCTGGATTTGGCTGCGGAGTGCAATGTGCTTACCAAAAGCGGGGCTTGGTATCTGTACGGCGATCGCAAACTCGGTCAGGGCCGCGACAACGCCAAACTTTATCTGGAGCAAAATCCGGATTTTGCAGAGGAGTTGAAAGAAAAAATCCTTGCCGCCAGGGGATTGGCGGAAACTCAGACGGAATAAGCAGAGAGAACAAACGTGCACAGTTCCAACGACATTCGAAAGACCTTTATTGAATTCTTTCAAGAGCGCGAACATCAGTTTGTCCCGAGCTGGCCGGTTGTGCCGGTCGGCGATGATACGCTGCTGTTTACCAATGCAGGGATGAACCAGTTTAAGGATATTTTTCTTGGCTTTCGCCAGCCGGCGTACAGCCGGGCAGTGAACAGCCAGAAATGCATCCGTGTCAGCGGCAAGCACAACGACTTGGAAGAAGTCGGTCTGGATACCTATCACCATACCTTCTTTGAGATGCTGGGCAACTGGTCGTTTAACGACTATTTCAAGGCCGAGGCAATCGAGTGGGCATGGGAGCTTCTGACGAAGGGCTATGGAATTGACCCGAACCGGCTTTGGGCGACGGTGTTTGCCGGAGATAAAGAAGAGGGCTCTGAACCCGATGAAGAGTCAGCGGAACTTTGGAGGAAGATTACACTGCTTCCAAAGGAGCGGATTCTGTTCTGCGGTCGCAAGGATAATTTCTGGGAAATGGGCACGAGCGGGCCGTGCGGGCCGTGCAGCGAAATTCATATTGATTTGGGGCCGGACCGGTGTGATATGCGGGATGTGAGCGGTCATCTGTGCCGGGTCAACGGCGGCTGCTCCCGGTTTATTGAATTGTGGAATCTGGTTTTTATTCAGTTCAATCGGCGGGCGGACGGTGTGCTTGAGCGGCTGGGGGCCAATTATGTGGATACCGGTGCCGGTCTGGAGCGCATTACGGCTGTTCTGCAAAACAAGCGGAGTAATTATGATACGGATTTGTTTTTGCCGCTGATTCGGGCAGCGGAAGAGCTGGCAAAGATTCCTTACACGTCGCAGCTGGGCAAGAAAACGGATAATGCCTATCGGGTGATCGCCGATCATATTCGCACCCTCACCTTTGCGATTACAGACGGCGTTACGCCGAGCAATGAAGGCAGAGGATATGTCATCCGGCGGCTTCTGCGTCGGGCGGCTCGATTCGGGAGGATGCTTAATTTACGTGAGCCGTTTCTTTATAAATTTGTCGGGGTGCTGGTCGAAATGATGGGTCAGGCCTATCCGGAACTGAAGGAGCGGAGAGAATTTGTCAGCGAGGTTATCGAGGCAGAAGAAAAATCGTTCGGCAGGACCCTTGACCGCGGGCTGGAGTTGTTTGCGGCAGCCGCAGAAAAAGCGGCCTCAACCGCCGAGCGGATGATTTCCGGCGAGGATGCTTTCCGGCTTTATGATACCTATGGTTTTCCGCTGGACCTGACGGAATTGATGGCCCGCGAGCAGGGCTTGAAGGTGGATAAAGAAGGGTTTGAGCGGCTGATGGAACAGCAGCGTTCGCAAGCCCGCGCAGCGCAGAAAGGCACTTCGCTGAACGCTTTTCTCAGCGGGGTTCAACTGCCTTGTACGGATGATTCCCTGAAGTATGAGACAGAACAATGTACAGCGCAGATTACGGGCTGGATTGACGAAGAAGGACTGCATACGGAGGGAAAAATTCCGGCACAGTCGGGTTCGCTGGGGCTGATTCTTGACCGCACGTGTTTTTATGCGGAATCGGGCGGCCAGGTGGCCGACAGCGGGCGAATTGAGACGCCAGAAGGAATTTTTACGGTGGAGACAACGGAGAAAATCGCTGATTGCGTCATTCACCGCGGCAGGATGACGGCTGGTGTTCTGGAGGTGGGCCGGACGGTGACGGCGATTGTGGATGCCGGACGCAGGCAAACACGGAAAAATCATACGGCAACCCATCTGCTTCAGTGGGCGCTGCGGCAGGTGCTTAGTGAATCGGTTCACCAGCAGGGCTCGCTGGTTTGTCCGGATTATTTCCGATTTGATTTTACCTGGCCGAAGGCGCTGACAAAGGACGAAATTCGCCGGGTTGAAGAACTGGTGCAGATGCGGATTGACGAAGATCATCCGGTTTATACGGCGGTGCTTCCGCTGGAAGAGGCCAAAAAGGTCGGCGCTACGGCCTTGTTCGGCGAAAAATACGGGCAGGAGGTGCGAGTTATTGCGATTGGAGCCCATTCCAAGGAAACGCTGCCGCAGGCCTTCAGCAAGGAGTTTTGCGGAGGGACGCATGTAGAACGGACGGGCTTGATCGGCGGTTTTGCGATTCTTAAGGAAGAAAGTATTTCGGCGGGTGTTCGAAGGATTACGGGTTTGACAGGGCGGGCCTTGATGGAGTATCTGCACAGCCGCAGTCGAATTGTGGATGAGTTGACGGAGATGCTTAAGACGCCTGCCCAGGAGATTGCGGCCCGTGTAAGAAAACTGCTGGAAGAGAATAAAAATCTGCAAAAGCAGATGAAAACAGCCGGCGGGCGGGGCGGCACGGACGTGCTCTCAGAGGCGCGCACGCTCCTCGAGAAGGCCCAGCGAATCGGGCAAACGGCGGTTGTTGTGGGGACTGTGCCGGCGGCACCGGTTGAGCAGCTTCGTGCCGCAATCGACAGCATCAAGAAAAAGGCCGGTTCTGCGGTGGTGGTTTTGGCGGCAGCGGAAGAAGACAGCAAAGTGCTGCTGCTGGCAGGGGTTACGGATGACTTGATTGAGAAGGGGCTGAAAGCGGTAGAGCTGGTTCGCCATATTGCTCCAATTGTCGGGGGGGGCGGCGGCGGCAGGGAGCAGATGGCTCAGGCCGGCGGCAAAGACCCATCCAAACTTCCAGAAGCTCTCGAGAAAGCCAGAGAGTATATCATGGAACGACTTTAAAACCGTTTCGAGGTGGGTTTTTCGCGGCAGCATTCGAAACAATGAGGGTACGGCTATTTCATCTGCCATTCAGCAATATCGGCTTTTGCGGCAAGAGGTGGACCGCATTGCGGCAGGTCTCCTGTCGATTCATAGAGGGGAGATTGTCTGTCGGGCGGGGTGTACGGACTGCTGCCGAAATTTGTCGGTCTGGCCCGTTGAGTTTTGTGCGATTTTGGACGAGCTGCGGGCGGAAAGTACTGCCAAACTGATATTTGATGGGTCGGCTTCCTGCGGTTTTCTTAAAGATGGCTTCTGTCAGATTTATCCGGTTCGTCCGCTGATTTGCCGCACTCACGGGCTTCCTGCGGCATTTGAGGATGACTCGGCGGCGGAACCGGAGATGGCTGTCTCCTTTTGTCCGAAGAATTTTGCAGGACGCGACAGGCAGACGCTGACATTCGGCCCTGACAATACCCTTAATCTCGACTGGCTCAACGAGCAGTTGAGCCGGATTCATACTATGTTTCTGGAGGAGTTGGCACAGGAGAACCTGCCGGCGCATTGTCGGGTGGAATTGAGGGAACTGATTGATTTTCTCTGATCAGGCAGTTTTGGATTCCCTGTTTTTTCTGCAGAGAAGGGCCTCCAGATCCTTGACGCCCACGGCGGTAAAGTCCTTGAATACGGCGGCTGCATCCCAGGCCTCTTTCTCTTCCTGAGGGCTGCCGTCGGCGGTAATGACAATGTAAGGCATACCGGCCGCCCGGGCGGCTTTGAAGCCGGAAGGGGAGTCTTCAAATAAGATGCAGCGGGTGGGCGGCAGGCCCAGTCCTTCGGCGGTTTTCAGGAGTACTTCCGGGTCCGGTTTGCCCTGGCGGACGTCACTGCGGCAAAAAACAGCTTTGAAATAAGGCCTTATGTTCAGGCCGTCGAGGATAAAATCTACGTTTTCCGTGGGTGAGTTGGATGCGGTTCCGCAGGGAACACCGGCGGACCGAAGGGCTTCGAGGAGGTCGAGCAGGCCGGCGGCGGGCTTCATAACAGGCCGATAGAGCCGGCGGTAGAGAGTTTCCTTTTCCTGTTCAATTTGTCGGATAAACGATTCATCCACATTGGGCCCGAAAAGATTCTGAACAATCTTGTCATTGCTGCGGGCGTGGATTTTCTGATAATATAATTCGGGATTCATTGGGATATTGTATCGCTTGCACAATTCAAACCACGCCTGGCAATGGGAGGCCGTGTTCGGCACCATGGTCCCATCCAGGTCAAAAATAACGCCCCACTTGGCTGGGGTTTGCTTATTCTGCATAGTATGGCTCCAGTATTTCGTAAGAAAAGAACAATATTTTATCTTATTGTGCTGTCGAATGCAAGGGGGAGAAGGTCAGAGTCGACTCTTTATGTCTTCAATGATCAAGCGGAGGGTGTTTTCAAGAGTATAGGTTGGCTGAAAGCCGATTGCCTGGCGAATCCTGTCTAATGCAGGTACTCGGCGAGACATATCATCAAAGGGCCGTCCGAAAGCCTCCTCGTAGCTTCGATAGACCTTGATGCTGCGGCTTGCGGTCATCGAAATAATCCGGTCAGCAAGGTCTTCAATAGAAATTTCCTCGTCTGAACCGACGTTAAAAACCAGGCCGGGAGCGGCAGGGCAATTCAGGAGGTCCTCGAGGGCCCGGACAACATCAAAAACACAGCAAAAACAACGCGTCTGCTTGCCGCTTCCGTAAATTTCGACAGGTTCATTGCGAAGGGCTCTTTCGATAAATCGGGGGATTACCATTCCGTATTGTCCGGTCTGACGAGGCCCTACTGTATTGAAGAGCCGAACAATCACAACGGGCAGGTTGTACTGCTGATGATAAGCCAGGCCTAAAAACTCGTCGATGGCCTTGCTGCACGCATAAGACCAGCGGCTGAATCGCGTGCTGCCGAGAACAGTATCATCGTCCTCGTGAAAAGGGATTGCCTCGCTTTTGCCATAGACCTCGCTGCTCGAAGCCAGCAGTACTTTCTTGCGAAAACGGTTGGCGGCTGCCAGAACCACCTCTGTGCCGTGGATGTTGGTCTCGATTGTGTGAACGGGGCGTTCGACAATTAAACGGACGCCGACAGCGGCGGCCAGGTGGACAATGACATCGCAGGATTCGGCCAGCTGATTCATCAGGGCTTCGTTGCAGACTGAATCGAAGACAAACCGGAATTGGGGATTCGGCAAGACGGCCTGAATGTTCCGAAGATTGCCGGTGCTTAAATCGTCGAGAGCGGTAACGGTATGGCCGCCCGAGAGAAGCGACTCTGCCAGATGGGAACCAATGAACCCTGCTCCGCCTGTAATTAAATAGTGCATATTTGCCCAATCAGAACCAATACCGATAAAATCAAGTTATTCAACAGATATAAAAATCTTTACCCTACCTGCGGGCAAAAATCAAGAAATCCTTGAAATTGAGGGGGGCGGCGTCCGGATTAAAAACCGGTCCGGCGGGGCAGGTTTTATGGGTTAGATGAGCGGGACTTCGTAATGGGAGCAGAATAACTCACGCTGGATGGGGCCGAGGAAAAATCGGCCGTCCTGGCCGATAAAGTTGGCAATCTGGTCAATCTGCTCTTCGACAAAGCGGCTCTCGTTGGAGACAACGGCGATCCCTATCAGGGCGAGGCGTTTGTTGTCGTGGGCGGCAATTTCTGAAACAGAGGCGTTAAAGCGGCTGCGAAGACGTTCGATGACGCTTTTGACGATGCGGCGTTTGTCTTTCAGCGAGCCGAGGCCGTGCAGATGGATTGGAACTGTCATGGTCCCGATAATCATTCGTTCGGTTCTCCTGCGGTATTTTGGGGGGGAATAGGGGGTTGGCGAAAAGAAGAGGGCAGATGGAAATCACGAGTTGGTTTTTGGTCAATGCCGCTGCGGGCATGGCGAATCTGGTTGGCGGTCGGGTTGAGTGCCGCTGCCGTGTCTTTCGGCTGATAACTGTGATTGAAACCATTAAACATAGAGCCATTTTATCCTAAGAGGGAGGGGAAAGTAAAATTCCTTCTGGTTTTGAGGTGTTCGATAGAAATTGCATAGGAAGATGAGGGGAAGGTGTTTTTGGTGAGGTTTTGGGGCTGGTGCATCGTGGGGGGCTGGGTTTTCCAAGGGTGTTTGGCGGGGGTGTTGTCAAAAATGGCTGTTTTGCGGGTTTTTGGGCTGAAAATGGGGTTTTTGGGGAAATTTGCGCACCGCGGCGCGCAGGCGGCGCGCATTTTAAAGCCACCTGAAAACGGCCGCGCGCATTTTAAAGCCGGATTTTGGACCTGCGGAGGCGTCGGCGCGCATTTTTGAGCCAGTTGAAAAGGGCTGCCGAGGGGGTTTGGGGGAAATTGCTGATAATTCAATTGATGCACAGATTTTTGAACCAGTTGGAAAGGATTAAGGGGCAATTGGGGATAATTCAATGGAGACGGGGATTCTTGAGCCAAGTGGGAATGACTGAGAGGGAGCAATGGAGAGGAAGTGGAGGGGAAAAGCCGGAAACAATGGGGCAAATGGAGAGGGTTTTGGGCGGATAAGTGCTGTCGGGTTTTGCTCCTTCTGCTGCCCATTTTAATTCCTTTAGTTCCTATACCTTGCGGCTCCGTGGGGCCGAATGTCTGCTCCTTCGTCAGTACAGGGGGTATTATACCATAAATGATTTTGAAATCAAGGAAATGTTTGGTGATTATCAAACTTTTTTGGCGGGCAGGCAGAGCCGCGGTTTTGGAAAGAATGAAGAGTGAAAAGGGGAATAGTCGAGGAAGCGGGTCGGGTTTTTTGGGGTTTTGGGTGAAAAATTAAACAGAAAATGGGGGAATGGCTTGCCGGAGGGGGTTGGTAGGGTATAATAAGGGGCGGTGTACGGCTGCTTTGGAAAGACATCGAAAAATCGGAAGGAAATAAACAAGGGGTCTGCTGGGTTTTGGAAGGATGCCGGAGTTTCTGGGGCTGAGGATAGTTCTATGGTAAATTGATTTGAGGAGGATGAAAAGCAGATGATTATTCTGATCTTTTCACAGAAGCATTGCAGGGGACGCCCATTACTTGACGAAAAGCTAAAAAACATATCATATTGTTGGAAGTCCTAAACATAGAAATGCTCTAATGAACGAGGGTGCATTTAATAGGACATATACAGGAGAATCGCTGTGAAAAAACTATGGTCCATATCAACAACAGTTAGAAATCCTGAAAGATTGCGAGCTTTTTTAAGTGTATTAAAACAACTTGAAGGTTCAATCTTTAACAAGGAAACGCAGAGCAAGTACCAAATTTTGCTGATCAAAGAGAGAGTGTATAAACCCAAGAATATTCCTGAAAGATATCGTAGAATATTTGATGATTATGCAAAAGAACTGCCTCTTGATATAGCTGAGGCTATTTTCAGGAATCAGCAATATGAAGATCCGCCCATGAGAGGTCGCCAGTCAGTTAACCCCTTAAATAAATTAGGTTTTTGTATTGCTAAAGAATCATGTGGGCCTATCATAATAACAGAGCTTGGAAATAGGTTTATTGCTGAAGATGCGGATATAAGTTATGTGCTCTTTAAAAGCCTTTTAAAATTGCAGTTTCCCAATCCCATCTCCCCTGCTTTTAATGAAAATATCGGTTTCAATATAAGGCCAATGATTGCTGCTATGCACTTGCTGCGACAAACAAATGGCTTAACCCAAGAGGAATTTTCTTTGTTTATCCCAACACTCATTAATTACCAATACATAGATACATATCATGCCAAAATTATGGAATTGAGAGGGATAAAATCTGCAACCCAACGCGCAGAATATATAGAGAAATTTTTGACTGATTTTTATGGCGTAGAGAATTTAAGCGAAACACAGAAGAAAAATCCCTCCGAATACGGAGACAATATCATGCGCTATTTTAGGTTAACAAAATATTTTAGAGTTGATAAAGGGATAATTGGACCTTGGAAAATTATTTTAGAGCCTACAAGAAAAAAAGAAATTGAACAAATTTTAACGATTTATGATGGGAAGGCATTAAAGTTTGACTTAAAGGGGTATATTGGTTATATGTCAGACATAAACAAACCCGAATTGCCGTGGGAACTTGATGCTGAGAAGTCGATAGAGGTAATTACGTCATTAAGAAGCCTCATACAAAATCAATATGAACATGGCCCTTCTTGCCTAAAGAAGCAGTTTCAGGAAAGATATGGAACCATTATGAATATAAAGGTAGAAGAATTACCGCTTTTGCAAAAAGAAAAATATATAAATGATCTAAGACGCCTCCATCTTGATTTTATTCAGTTTGATAAAGATATTAGGATTAAAAGAAACGCGGATGAATTAAAAAAATATATATGCATATTAAATAGCCCAAGAGAATATCGTGCTCTTGAGCCGGTAGATCTTGAGTTTGTGATTTCGCAATGTTTTAAAATCATTAATGACGAAATTAGCATTAAGCCTAATTTTATTACGGATGATGAAGGGAATCCTATTGGACATGCTCCAGGCAACAGGGCTGACATTGAAGGCTATTATCGTAGTTTTAATATTATTTTTGAAGTGACATTAGATGTTTCAAGAGCACAGGTGTATCGTGAGAGCGTTCCGGTTATGAGACATTTAAAGAATTTTGAAGAAAACAATCAGGACAAGCGGAATTTTTGCGTTTTTATTGCACCGAAAATCCATGATGACACGGTGAACTATTTTTGGATAGCATTAAGATATGGATTTGAGGGGACTAGACAAAGAATCGTACCATTAAATTTCAGCAGTTTTTTAATGGTATTGGATTCTATTGTCAGTGTTATCGAAAACGGAGAAGGATTTAGTCATCAATCTTTATATGATCTGTTTGATAATATCGTTTCGTTCGCAGATACCGTTAGTACTAGCGTTGAATGGGTAAGAGGCATCCCTCGTTGCATCAATGATTGGAAGTTGCTGATAGCACAAAGGAATTAAGAATGCTAAACCATATATTCGTCGGAGATTGTATTACAATCATGGATGAAAAGATTCCTAAAAGTAGTATAAATTTAATATATGCAGACCCCCCCTATAATTTATCCGGAAAATCTCTCTCTTTAATTAACAACAAGACAGGCGGTCCTTTTTATAAAATGAACAAAGATTGGGATATATGGACTGAGGAAGAATATGTCAATTTTACTCATCTCTGGATTCAAAAGGCTTGGGATGTTCTAAAATCCAATGGAAGCTTGTATGTATCTTGCACTTATCATAATATAGGTGAAGTAATAGTTGTTGCTAAAAAGATTGGATTCCGCCTCAATAATATCCTAACATGGTATAAAACTAACGCTATGCCAAGTATAACAAAAAGGACGTTTACGCATTCAACTGAATATGTATGTTGGTTTGTAAAAGGGAAAAACTGGGTATATAATTATGATATGTTAAAAGAATTAAACCCTTATAAAACTAAGACAGGCCAAAAAAAGCAGATGCGTGATTTTATTGAAATGCCTATAGTGCAAGGTAGAGAACGATTGAAGGGTAGTGATGGGCGAGCATTTCATCCTACACAAAAACCTGAGAAATTGTTAGAATTAATAATTACCGCTTCTTCAAATAAGGGTGATGTCATACTTGATCCCTTTTTTGGCACTGGCACAACGGGGGTGGTAGCGCAACGATTAAGAAGGTGCTGGGTAGGTATTGAAAAAGATAAAGATTATGCTCATATAGCTGAGAAAAGAATAAAGGGATATTATGATTGAAGATTTTTCTTTATTTAATGATGATTGTATCAACGTGCTTAATGCGATGGCACCTCAAAGTATCGATTTGATATTTGCCGATCCTCCCTATAATTTATCTGGCAATAATAATTTGACGGTTCGTTCTGGCAAGCCCGTTTTGTGTAATAAGGGTTCTTGGGATGAAGTTGAAAATCTTCACAGTTTTAATCTAGAATGGATTAAAGCATGCGAAAGAGTTTTAAAACCTCAGGGAACAATATGGATTTCGGGAACGTTGCATAATCATCCCTCAATAGGGGTAGCACTTAAAGAGATAGGAATGTGGATAATTAACGATATTATATGGTATAAACCAAATGCTACACCTTTATTGTCTCGGAATCGCTTGGCCCCTTCAACCGAATTGATATGGGTTGCTAGCAAAACAAAAAAATATTATTTTAATTATGATGTTGCAAGAGCGTTAAATAATGGCAAGCAAATGCGTAATTTGTGGATTTTACCAGCGAAAAAGCACGTTACCAGCCATCCAACAGAAAAACCACTTGATTTACTGGAGCGAATAATCCAAATTGGTTCCAAGGAAGATGATGTTATTTTAGATCCATTTTTGGGCTCTGGTACAACTGGGGTTGCTGCAAGGAAATTAAAGAGGAAATTTATTGGTATAGAGATTGATGAGAATTATTGCAGGATTGCTCATGAAAGGATTATTGGGGCTTACAGCGAAATAGGGACAGGCTCTCTTTATGATGAACCTCTCCCCCTTGTCTAGGCAGGAAAACGGTTTTATTTGGTTTTTCCAACGCCTGCTTGTGGATATCAGAATGGTGTTTTGGTATCCACAAAGGTTTTTGAGGGTCATACAATATCCGCTAAAGAGAACATAAGAGATATTTTTTGCCATTTGCAAAGAGGCCTTTCCTGAGGCGAGGGGTGGCGAAATAATCTGTATACGTGCGAAAGATTTCTGACATTCCCCAGCAAAGTTCCCTTGGCTCAGAGGTCAGCGGTTCAAAACCGCAGGGGGGATGTCTTTTTATTCTGCGGTTTTGGGGTGATTGTGCTTGCAGTCTTTGTGGTGAGCGTGTAAGTTAGTTTTGTTGTTTGGTTTTGTTCAGGAGAGGTGGCCGAGAGGCTGAAGGCAACGGTTTGCTAAACCGTCGTACGGGTGCTAGCCCGTACCGCGGGTTCGAATCCCGCCCTCTCCGTTGATTTTGGGGGTGCGTTTTTTGGAGTTCGCTTTATTGTGAGGATTGTGGAGTTATTTTATTCGCTTCAGGGTGAGGGGCGCCTGGCGGGTGTTCCGAGTGTTTTTGTCCGATTGGCTGGGTGCCCTGTCCGCTGCCGATGGTGCGATACGCGGTATGCGTGGGATTTTGAAGCGGGGCAGGAATCTACGGCCGAGGCGGTTGAGAAAGAGGGGGCGAAGTTCGACACCCGCTATTGGGTTCTTACCGGCGGAGAGCCGATGGTTCAGCGGGGTTTTGAGCCGTTTGCGGGTGCAATCGGGCGGGCGGGGCGGCATATTACGATTGAAACGGCGGGGATTTGCTATGTTCCGAATTTGCGGTGTGATTTGATGAGCATCAGCCCGAAATTGTCTAATTCAAGAGGGGGAATGTCCGGCCAAGGAGATGGGGCGGGGTCATGGCTTCGTTTGGATGTTTTGAAGAGGTTGATTGGCGAGTATGATTATCAGTTGAAGTTTGTTGTGGAGCGGCCGGCGGATTTTGATGAAATTGCGGATTGTCTGGAGAAAGTGGGGGATGTGGACCCTTATAAGGTTTATCTGATGCCGCAGGCGGCCAGCCGGACGGAGTATCTTGAAAAATCGGAATGGATTGCTGAAACCTGTCTGAAAACGGGTTTTTCGTTTTCGCCGCGGCTTCAGATTATGCTTTGGGACGGGCGGGCCGGCCGATAGAATCGGGCGGATTTGCGAAAAATACTTGCCAAAATCGGCGAGCGGCGTACAATTAGGATAAAGCCCAGGTGGCGGAATTGGCAGACGCGTCAGGTTGAGGGCCTGATGGGGGTTACACCTCGTGCTGGTTCGACTCCAGTCCTGGGCATTTTTTTTGGTTGGGGGGTTTAAGCGGACATTTCATATCCTTTTGTGCGGGGGCTAATGGGGGAGTTCCTGAACAAAGTGCGGATTTTTTTGGTAAAAACAGGGGGGCTGGGGATAGATATTCCTAAGGGGGAGCGGCGATATATGCGGCAATCTATAAGGAAATGAGAATGCAGGAACAGGAGCAAAATCAGGAGCAGTTTTTGCGGCTGCTGATGCTGAATGACCGGCGTATTTATGCCTATATTCTGTCGCTGGTTCCGAATGCGGCCGACGCGGATGATATTATGCAGGAGGTGTCGGCTGTGATGTGGCGGAAGTTTTCGAGTTTTCGTTCGGGGATGGATTTTGTGGGGTGGGCGCTGACGATTGCGCGGTATCAGATTCTGTCTTATTTCAAGAAGAAGAAAAGCAGCCGGCTGCGTTTCAGCGAGTCTCTGGTGAAGGAGCTGGAAGAGGAGGTTCAGCGGGTTATTCCTGAGATGGACCAGCGGATGGGCGCGATGAAGCGGTGTATGGATAAACTGGTTGGTGCGGATCGGTATATTCTGAAACTTCGTTACGAGAAGGATTTGACTCTTGAGAATATCGGGGCTCATATTTCGAAGTCCACGCGGGCGACGTATTATGCTCTGGTTCGGATTCATCGGATGCTTTTGCAGTGCATTAAGCAAACCCTTGCGGAGGAGGCGGTGCAATGAGCGGGCTGCCGAATCACTTTTATGATTTGGTTCTTGCGTGCCTTTACGGGCTGGCGGATGAGGAGCAGGCGGCGGAATTGTCGGCTCTTCTGGAAAAGGATGCGGGGGCACGTCAGGAATATATTGATTTTCTCTGCATGTATGCGCATCTTCACCGCCGGAAAGGGGCTTGTTTGTTTGTGGAGCCGTCGACGGATGAGACTCTTCTGAATGAGTATGCGTGGAAGGTGCTGGCGGAAGAAGAGAAGAGGGCTGAGGCGGTTTTGGTGGAGCGGTTTGCGGAGGAGCCGGTGCCTGCGGCGGCCGGCGGGCGTGAGGGGTCGCGGCGTGCTCCGGTGAGCAAGTTGTCGATTTATTCGCTGATTTTGTCCACGGCGGCTCTGATTTTTCTGATTGCGTATGCTTATCTTTCTCCGGATCGGGGCGAGGCGGCGAGTGTGGGCAGGTTGAACCGGACGGCCGATGCGGTGTGGCAGGGTGTGTCGGGGCATAATATGGCGGAGGGCTGCGAGGTGTATCCCGGGCCGCTGAAACTGGTGAAGGGGCTGGCGGAAATTACGCTGGAGACCGGGGCGAGGGTTGTTTTGGAAGGCCCTTGCTTGGTTACGGTTGAGACGCCGCTGCAGGTGTATCTTGCGGAAGGGCGGCTGTCGGCGCTGGTGAAGGGGGGCAGCAAGCAGGCGTTTGTGGTTCGTTCGCCGACGGCCAGCGTGGTGGACTACGGGACGGAGTTTGGGGTTTTTGTGAAGCCGGACGGGCAGACGGAGGCGTATGTTTATGAGGGAATGGTTCAGATGCGGGATTCGTCTGATCCGGTGCGGTTTTCGAAGAGTATGCTGCTGAAGAAGGGGCAAAGCGGTGTTTCGGATGGGCAGGGGCGGTTGTCTGATTTGCCGGTGAATCCGTATCATTTTGTTCGGGCCGGGGATATGGAGGTGTTTGAGCAGGCCCGCAACATCGGGGGTTATTACCGGTGGCGGTCGTGGGTTTACCGTGTTCATCGGGAGGATTCTTCGCTGGCGGCCCATTACTTTTTTGAGCGGGATGGGGGGGATGAGGACTGTCTGATCAATGCGGCGGGCCAAGGCGGGGCGGCGTCGGGACGGTTTGGTGATGCGGGGCGGAATAAGCCGATCTGGGTGCCGGGTCGGTGGCCGCAGAAGGAAGGGGTTCGTTTTGAGCGCGGGCGCAACCAGGCGATTGTGATTCCTGCGGAGCCGTCTTTGTCGTTTGTGCAGCCGCTAACGATTTCGACGTGGGTTTATTTTCCGGAGAAGGGACGGTGGGGAGGGCATTTGATTTCGTGCCGTGAGAAGCACCGGATTAACTATCAGTTTTCGCTGTTTGATGATAAGTATGTCTATCGGTATCAGCAGAATCGCTTTGAGTTTCGGCAATACGACGGGGCCGGCAAGGCCGGTTTTTACAGTCAGGTTTTTGTGCCGCAGGACGGGATGTGGTATCACTTTGCGATGGTTTTTGACGGGCGGGAGGTTCGCTTTTATGTGAACGGGGAATTGTTCCAGGCGGCTCCGTACGCGGGGATGGATAAGGCGGCTCCTGCGGAGATTGTGCTGGGAGCGATGAAAATCGACGGTTATGTTCTGCCGGAGGGGGATTTTGACGGGGTGGTGGATGAACTGATGCTTTTCCGACGCTGTCTGTCGGGTGCGGAAATACGGGATATTTATGAAAATGGGAAACCATAGGAAGGAAGAAACGATGTTTCGAGAACACTCTGTCAGGAGGGGTTTTACTCTGATTGAGCTTTTGGTGGTGATTGCGATTATCAGTCTGCTGCTGTCTATTCTTATTCCGGCCATTGGGAAGGCGAAAGATTATGCCAAGCGGATTGTCTGCTGCAGCAATGTTCGGCAGGTAGGGCTGGCGCTTCGGAGCTATACCAATGATTATGATGATAAGATGATGCCGCTGTATTATATGGGCGGAAGCGTTACGCCCGGGACGCTGTATGATCCGTCGGCGAGCGGCTCCTCCAGCGGTGTGACCAATGTAAAACCGCAGCCCTATAATGGGGTGATTACCCATCAGGGCAGTCTGATTAGGAACGGGCGGCCGATTTCGTATCATCTGGGGGTTCTGCATGAGTTGAATTATTTTGCGGATCCGAAGGGGTTTTATTGTCCGGCACAGCCCGAAATCACGGATTATCCGTATCCCTATTATTATGAGGCCTATACCCGAGAGGGTTTGTGGGGGTCGTATGTTCCGGTGTATAGCGGGAATGCTTTCGTGAGGACGTCGTACAATTACTGGATTTATGACAAGAAGCGCTACAGCCAGTTGGGGATTCGGCCGGTGGTGGTGGATAATCTGCAGGAATGGGAAGTGATTCCGCATCGGCAGAATCGCAATTCGAATTCGGCTCCGCAGGGGGTTTCGGCCCTGTTTGGCGACGGGCATGTGAGTTTCTGCATGAACAGGGATATTTTCAGTGATGATACGTGGAATAACAAGAATCGAAGCGGAGACGGCTACTCCAACGGTCCGGGCGATGATGTTGCAACCTTTGAAAAAATTCTGCGGGCTATTCAGGGAAATCAGTGAGAATCGGATTGTTCCCTGAGGCAAATGAATGGGAATGTGAAGTGTGTGCTGTGTGTGATGAAATGTATGGACGAGAGCTGTCTTTGTAATCCTGGAGCAAAGGCAGTGTGCTGATGAGCCAGGAAAAACCTAAATTTCGGAGGAAAGTGTGATGAAACGTATTGTTGTGCTGTGTCTGGCAGCCGGACTGATTGGTTTGAGTCAGGCGGCATTGATCGATGATTTTCAAAGTTATCAGGCAGGTCTGATTCGAGATGGGGTGACGGGAGGGGTTTGGAAGGAAATTACGGCGGGCTCGGCGTTTGCCAAGATTGGAGAAGAGGACGGCAACCGCTTTCTGCAGACCGGCTGGAAAGAGGGCGGGCGAGGGGCCTACCGTTCGATTCCGGCGATTGCGAATACCTGCTCTGCGGCAACCTTGTTTATGCAAATCTACGCCATCACCAGTTCTCAGGATACGAGTATCGGATTGGCCGATGTGGTGACCACTTCTGCTGCAACGTGGGGAGATTATGAGGTTCAGATTGCGCTGGGCAATGGAGATGATGCAGAGCATATTAACCTGCGGGCTCGGGACGGGGGTACGGTGGAAACCTACATGGCGCTGGAACTCGGCCAATGGTATAACATTTGGGCGGTGATTGACCAGACGAACGATTGGTTTGACCTGTATGTGACTACCGGTAAGGATTCCGCCCGGGGGAAATCTCCTATTAATCCTGATCCGATCAACTTTCGAAATGGGACGACGGCGGATTTGGCCTATTTTCTGGCCTTGACAAACAATCGGGATATGAATTATCGGCTGGACAACATTTATTTGACGGAAGGGGTTGATTTGATCAATCCGACGCCCGAACCGTGCTCGCTGGTGCTGCTTGGGATTGGAGGACTGGCTGCGGGGATGCGGAAACGGTAAAAACGGCTGCGGGAGGATTCCGGAAAGGCCTTTAGAAGGGGGCTGTTTCCGTCGAAAAAAGATGACGGATTGTGTTTGGCGGTAAAGAGAACAGCAGGAGAAATTTGCAGAGGGGTGTGAGCGCAATGGCTGCTGTTTGGAAATCGGATTTGGTAAAGAGACGGATAGTTCGTTAGGAAAGGGAAAACTATGAGAGAAAAAATTTTCGTAATGATGCTGTTATTGGGGCTGATCGGTTCCGTGCAGGCAGTCCTTGTGGATGATTTTGAAAGTTATCTGCCGGGTGTGATTACCCAGGTAACGGGTGGGAAATGGGTTCCTGTTTTTGGAGGGGTCGGCACGGACCCCGGTGCGGATTCGACTGTTCGGCAGATTGCCGCGGACCCGACCAATCCGATGAACCAGGTTATCTACGTGGAAACAAACAATGCCGGGCAGTATGGGATGTACGGTGTTATTCCTGCCGAGGCGGCGATTAAAGACAATACGGTGGGGACGCTGTTCCTCCAGTTCTATGTGACGACGACGGCACTGGATGAGTCTTTCGGGTTGACTTCTATTGATGCACCGACATCCGGCGGGTTCGGCAATTTCAATTGTCAGGTGGCGCTGGTTCGCGGGAATCTTCTGGTTCGCAATGGCGGAAGTTCCACGACGGTGGGGACATTTCAGGCCAATACGTGGTACTATATCTGGATTGTTGTGAATAACACGGCGAATACCTATTCGGTTTATATCAAGAATACGCCCTCTGACGCGACGGCGGCCGACCGTGTGGCTCAGGACTTTGCCTTCCGCTCCGGCAGTACCGATGGGGACCTGGACCGCTTTTACACCATTGCGAATTATGGGTCTAACATTACATCGGGTACGCGGCTGCATTTTGATAATATTGTTACCAGTCCTGGGCAGAATTTGTCCATTTATGTTCCGGGGTCGGCGTACAATCCCTATCCGGCTAATGGGGCCACCCAGGTTCCTTTGGATGTGACGCTGTCGTGGAATACAGGTATGGATCCGAGCAATCCGTCGCAGTTTAATCCCAACATTACGCGGCACTATTTGTATCTTCGGTACACGGAGCCCAACTTTTTGGATGTGACACCGATTGTGATTCCTGCTGCGGGGGCCACCGCTTCTTATACCCCTCCGCTTCCGCTGGAGGCAGACAGGACTTATTACTGGCGCGTGGATGAAAGCATTCTTGATTCCTCTCCGAGGGATCCGAACACGATTACGGGTCCAGTTTGGAGATTCAACACGATTCCGGCAGTTCCGTTTATTGAGGTTCAACCGATGGAGGCACGGGTTGACGGTTCGAATCCGACCCCGCCGGCGGCCGAGTTTACAGTGGTTTACCGCAGCGAGCTTTCGCCGGCGAATTCGACGTGGAAGAAATATGTGGATGGTGTGAATGACGTGGAACTTACGTCCGGCAGCAAATACACTATTGTCCACACGGATACGACTTCTACGCTGCTTATTCATAATCCGGGTCTTGATGATCAGGGCTGGTATTATTGCGAACTGAAGAATCCTGAGGGGACCCGTGTTACCGAGCGTGCGGCTCTGATTGTCAATCGCGTGCTGGCGCAGTATGATTTCGAGAACAATTTCAACGATATGATGGGTGAGAATCACGGAGTGGGCAAGGACTATGCCGATCCGAATAATCCTCTGGCCGGCCCGACTTTTGACAGTGTTGACGGGATTGACGGGGCTTATGGTGTTTTCAACGGCCTTGGGGAATATGTGGACCTTGGGAGTTCTGCTTATCCGAAAGCCGGCTTTACCAATGGTATGGCCGAAGGGACGATTCTGTGCTGGGTGAAGCCGACGCAGGCGGGTACCGTTCTGCTGAACTATAATGACGGGGCGACGACGGGCTTCGGTTTTTCCGTGAATGCGTCCTCGAATGCCCGTCTGAACATTCGCGGTGAAGGTTTGCAGCAGGAGTATCAGGAAATCGGGACGGCGGAAGGCCGGCCCGGCATGACCGGCTTCAGTCTCTATGACGGGCGGTGGCATTTGGTCGGTGCGACGTGGAAAGAAGGGGATACGCTGCGGATTTATGTTGACGGTGAGCAAGTGGCTTCTGTGACAGCCGGCAAGCCCGATCAATATCTGCCGTGGCAGTACGGTGTTCTGATTGGCGCCAGCCGAACCTCGGATAATCGGACTGTTTTGACCAACTTCTTCGGCGGTGCTGTGGATAACCTGCGGGTCTATAACTATGTTGTTTCCGGCACTACGATTGCGCAGGAATATGCGGACAAATCGGGTTTTCGACCTTGCCTGACACCGTCTTTTGATGGCAATGCGTACAATTTTGACAATACGATTGATTCGTATTGCCGAGTGGACCTGGTTGATTTTGCGATTTTTGCTCAGAATTGGCTGGCTTGCGGTCTGTATCCGGATTGCCAGTAAGGTTTTAAGATGAAAGGGCAGGCGGGATTATGAGATTCCTGTCTGCCCTTTTTTTGTATTAAAAACACTTGCGGAAAGAAAGAGGAAAATTATATAATCAGGTTTTCCGTTGGTGAAGAGATTCAACGATTTGGTTGGTTTTTTGGGGTATTTGGGGGGTTCGGAAATCCAGCGATCCTGCCTTTGGGGGGTCGGACAATAGCGATTTATCAGAAAGGGTGCAGGAATGCGAAAGACCGCTGTAATTTTAGTTATTCTGGGTCTATTCTGTCTTTTGCGGGCCGTTTCCACAGCCGATATTTTTATTGAGAACGGCGTTCAAACCTATCCAAGTCTAAGTAATACGACGGTTTCTATGAGCGGCCGGTCGGAGCTTCATCTGACCAGCGGCACGGCTCCCTTGACGAATTGTGTGATTCATCTGAATTCGGCGGATGCGTGGCTTTTTCTGGAGTCTATTAAGCCCTCTACTGTGAACAGCAGCGCCTATCTGAGCCAGATTCGGGTTAATGGTGCGTCGGCGGTTCTGAACAGCAACATCCGGATTGTCGAGTATGAGATGGGGTCGGTTGTGATTCCGCATTCGCCGAGTTATCAGCCGCTTCAGGTGTTCAGCAATGTCTATTTTACCGGCAGCACGATGAAAATGGGGCTTTATACTTATTATCGGACGTCGCAACTTGGTTCGATGAATGATTCGATTCGTTCTTTCCGTCTGAAGCGTGGCTATATGGCGACTTTTGCCGCCAATGAAAACGGGACGGGGGCGAGCCGGGTGTATGCGGCCAAGGATAAAGACCTTGAAATCGGGGTTATGCCGGCGGATTTGGAGGATGGGGTTTCGTTTGTGCGGGTGATTCCGTGGCGATGGCCCACTAAGAAGGGCTGGTGCGGCGGCATAACAGAAGCAGCGGCTTTGGACTGCACGTGGCGGTATGACTGGGATAACGCGGCCAGTTCGACGCTGGATGTTGAGTATGTTCCGATGCGTCACAACAGCAACTGGAACAGTTATGCCAACATCAACAACAAGCAGAACAGCACGCATGTGCTGGCGTTCAATGAACCGGACAAAAGCGATCAGGCCAATATGAGCGTTGAGGATGTGATTCAAGCGTGGCCGAATCTTCTGGCGTCGGGGCTTCGGCTTGGCTCGCCGGCACCGAGCGACGGCGGCTTGAGCTGGGTGTATAATTTTATTGACCAGGCGGATGCGCTGAATCTGCGGGTGGATTTTGTGGCGGTGCATTATTACAAAAATAACTGGACGGCAGACCAGCTGGAAAACTGGCTGCGGGGGATTCACGAGCGGACGGGGCGGCCGCTTTGGGTTACGGAGTTCAATAACGGCTGCAACTGGACTACACCGCATCCGACGTATGAACAGAATGCTGCGAAGATGAATGAACTGATTACGCGGATGGCTGCTCTTCCTTATGTGGAGCGGTATGCGGTTTATCAGTGGTGTACTAATCGGGAGATGTTTTATTCGGACAGTTCGCTGACGCCGGCGGGTATCGTTTACCGCGACCATGTTTGTCCGGCGGCTAATTCGCTGGATGTGAATTTTGAGTGTATCGGCTATTACCGGTTTGATGAGACAAGCGGCACGAGTGCAGCAGACCTTTCCGGGAAAGAAAATACGGGGACTCTGAAGAACGGGCTGAGTTTTGATTCGAACCGGGTGGGGGGTGTTTTGGGGACGGCTTTGCGGTTTGACGGGGTGGATGATTATGTTCAGCTGCCGAGCGGGTATTATGAATTTGACAATGGGTTTTCTGTTTCTTTCTGGGCGTATCCGACGGCGGTGAAGAATTATGCCCGATTTATTGATTTGGGCAGCGGGCCGAACGCCGACAATATTTTTGTAGGGCGGTATGGGACGACGAATGATTTGTTTGTGAAGGTTTATAACGGTTCGAGCGGCGGGGCGACGGTGCAGGCCGCCGGCGCTATTGCCCTGAATACGTGGCAGCATTTTGCTGTGTCCGTCAGCAGGCGTTCGAGCAATAATGTAAAGATTTATAAAAACGGCGAATTGATTCTGACGGCTACGACGAGTGTTCCTCGAAGTGCGACGCGTACCGCCAATTATATCGGCCGGAGCAATTGGAGTGCGGATGCTTATTACCAGGGGGATATGGATGATGTGCGGATTTTTGATTATCCGCTGAGCCAAAGCGAGGTGTCGGCTCTTTATCTGGCCAGGGGGAGCAGCCGGCCTTACGGCGGGGCGCCGGCGGTGATTCCGGGACGGATTGAGGCCGAGCAGTTTGATGTTGGTGCGGCGGGGGCGGCTTATTGGGATACGACGATTGGAAACAGCGGGGGGGCTTTCCGGACGGATGCGGATGCTGACATTCGGAGTATTTCGGATTACGGCAAGGGGTCGGCGGTTTACCAGATTGCCGGCGGCGAGTGGCTTCATTATACGGTAAGCGTTGCCGAGACGGGTGTTTATTGTTTGTATTTTCGGGCGTCGTCGGTGTCGGATTCGATTCCGGTGACGGTCAAACTGGATGGAACGGTCCTTGGGACGGTGCAGGTTACCAATACCGGTTCGCTGGACACGTTTCAGACTTTTATGCTGAATGATTTGCCTTTGACGGCAGGCAGCTGGCAGGTGCTGAGACTTGAGTTTCCGGCGGGCGGGCTGGAGGTTAACTGGATGGAATTTCAGAAACAGAATAGTCCGTGGAATGGGGTTGTCCACACGCTGCCCGGTCGGATTCAGGCGGAGGATTTTGACTATGGGGGGCCCGGCTATGCGTATGCTGATACGACGGCGGGCAATTCCGGCGGGGCTTATCGAACTTATGAATCGGTGGATATTGCTGCGATTACGGATAACGGGGCCGGCTATGCGGTGGAAGATGTGGAGAGCGGGGAGTGGCTGAGTTATACGGTCAGCAGCCGTGCTGATGTGAAGGATTTGTATGTGCGGGCTGCTTCTGTTCAGGATGGGGGGCAGGTTCTGGTTTGGCTTGATGATGAACTTCTGGCGACGGTGGATGTGCCGAATACCGGTTCACTGGATAGGTGGAGAAATGTTGTTGTGCCATCGGTGGTGCTGCCGGAAAAGGCCCAGGCCGTTCTGAAACTTGAGTTTGCCGGGAGCGGCTTTCGAGTGAACTGGATTGATTTCTGCAATCGGATACCCTATAAGGGCGAGCCGATTGTCCTGCCGGGGATTCTGGAGTTTGAAGATTTTGACATTGGCGGATTGAATGTGTCTTATTATGACACTTCGGTCGGGAACGGTTATGAGTTATACCGGCCTGACGAAGATGTGGAGATTATGTCGATTATGGACGGGGTGAGCGGCTATGGGGTGTATGCAGCGGGGGGAGAATGGCTGGAGTACACGTGCTCTGCGGAGCCGGGTTTTTATACTCTGCGGATTCGATGCGCGACTTACCGCTATACCGTGCAGTCGTTTACGGTGTCGGATGAGACAGGGGTTATAGCGACGGCTACGCTTCCGCCGACGGGGGGCTGGAGCACGTGGCAGGATGTAATTATTCCGGATGTGTATCTTTCGGGCGGTTCGGAGAAGGTTCTGCGATTTACTGTCGGCGATGGTGTGGTTATATTGAATTATGCGGAGTTTGTGCGGCAGTATCATGCGGCGGATTTGGATCGGACGGGGATAGTGGACCTGGAGGACTTTTCGGTGCTGTCGAGCCAGTGGCTGGGCGAGCCGAATGAGCCGTCGGCTGATATTGCTCCGGCAGGAGGCGACGGGTGGGTGGATTTGCTGGATTTTGCGGAACTGGCTGAAAACTGGCTGATTATGCAATAGGTGAAGTTGCGGGGAAACGAAAGGCATGGTTTGCTTGTAAGGGCATCTTTGATGAAAACGGCAAAAACTCTGATGGTTGTGTGGCTTATTGCTGCGGCGGTGAGTGTTGGGACGGCGTGGGGGGCGAAAGTGCGGGTTTTTACAGCCGGCCGACAGGGGGGACAGATGGAGACGCGGCCGGTTGAGTTTCATCGAGGGGAGCGGGGTTCCTATCGGGCGGTCGCGGAAGAGGCCTTCTTTCCAAGTGAAGCGGGGGAGCCGGATATTCCGTGGCAGGTGGTTCGTGTGCTTCTGCCGCCGCAGGCGGAGATGGATGATTGGACGCTTTATGTTGAAGGGCGTTATGAACTGATTGAGGGGAGTTGGGAGATTCAGCCGAAGGCGCCTTTGGGGACGTGGGACCCGGAGGGCAATCCTATTTTTCTTTGGCCGGAGGGGCGTCTGATTGCGGATGGGTATGACGTTGATATTTACCGTCGTGATGCTTTCTGGCCGCAGGAGGGGTATCGGCTGGTTCATCAGGGGCGGCTGGAGGACTGGCAGTTTGTCGAGGCGGCGATACCGCTGGTGCAGTACAATCCTGCAACCGGACAGGTTAAAGAACTTCAGGGGGCGGATGTTTGGGTGGATTGGAACCGGCAGGTGAAGGGGCGAGAGATACAGGCGGGCCATGCCGGCAGGAAAATCGATGTCCGTCGGGGCCGCGAGCGCGCACGGGCTTTGGCGATCAATTTTGCAGCAGCGGCGGCGGACTATGATGCAGCGGCAGAAGAGACTGCGGCGGCGTCGGCGGAGTCGTCTGTTTCTTCGGAAGAGGGTCAGATTGGTACGGCCGGCGTCAGCTCGAAGGGGTATGTGATTCTTACGACTTCATCGATTGTGAACAGTTCGAGCAAACTGGCGGATTTTGCTGCTCATAAGAGAGGCCGCGGGTGGACTGTATCTATTGTAACGGAAGATATATGGGGGGGAGGGACGGGACCGACGGCGGCTGTTAATATCCGCAACTGGCTGCGGGCGAATTATGTTTCTAAAGATATTCTGTATGTGCTGCTGATCGGCGATCCGCATCCGGATACGGGGACGGTGCCGATGCGATGGTATGATGACGGTCGCGATGGGGGTGCTCCTACGGATGCGATGTATTCGGATTTGAGTTTGGCGGACGGGTGGGATAAATACTGGGAGGTGGTTGTCGGCCGCATTCCGAATTACGGCACTATCTCGATTCTGGATGCTATTCTTCAAAAGACGATGGATTATGAAAATTCTCATCAGGTTGTGTGGCGCCGCAACGGCTTGCTGCCGATGGTTCCGCTGGACGATACGACGCCCGCCTATCAATGCGGGGAGCAGATTCGGGCTCATTTTTACACGCCCAACGGGATTTCTTCGACGCGGATTTACAGGAGTGATTACGGGTTGAATCCGGCGCCGGAGTATTTGCTGTCTAACCGTTATCCGGCGACGGAGTGGGGCAGCCGGCCCTATGGATTTGTGACGTGGCTGACCCATGGGAATGAGACGCTTGCCAGTGAGGTGATTGATACGGGCAATGTGTGGCGTCTGAATGATGCTTATCCGAGTGCGGTGTATCAGGGCTCCTGTCAGAATGCCTGGCCTGAGAACAATGCGAATCTGGCTTACCGGATTCTTCAGCGCGGGGGGATTACGACGGTGGCGGCGACGCGGAACAGTTTTTATGATGTGGCGCAGACGGATTTTGCCGGGGGCGGCAGTATCGGTACGCTGGCGTATCGTTATACGCGAAATATGGTGGTGAACCGGCAGACCTGCGGGCTGGCGCTGGCCAATGCCAAGCAGCAGGATTATATTTATCCGCCGAATGCCACGCGGATGACGCTGTACGGGGACCCGTCTGTTTTTGTGCTGGTGGATCCGGATTTCACTTCGCCGACGCCGAATCCGATGACCTGGCAAACCGAGCCGTATGAGAGCGGGATGGGTTCGGTGACGATGGAGGCGTCCACGGCGGTGGACGGGGAAGGTGCGGATGTGCAGTATTATTTCCAATGTACCGCCGGCGGCGGCTCTGACAGCGGCTGGCAAAGCAGCCCGGTTTATACTGATACTTCCGTTGTTGCGGTGAGCAGCACCTACCGGGTTAAGGCCAGAGACTGCAGCGATAATCTCAACGAAACCGGTTATTCCGCTCCGGCTACGGCGGTGCTGCAGCCCTATCCCTATGGGAAACAATTCCGTGCGATACCGGGCAAGATTCAGGCCGAACATTTTGATGTCGGCGGTCAGGGTATTACGTATTTTGATACAACCAGCGGCAACTCGGGCGGTCAGTTTCGCACGCGGGAGGATGTGGATATTGTTTCTATCAAGGATGGGATTTCGGATTATGCGATAGACAATATTGACGACGGGGAGCGGCTGCTCTATACGGTCAACTGTTCGGGCGGCACGACTGATTTGTATCTTCGTCTGGCTTCGGCGCAGGATGGGGGGCAGGTTCTGGTTTGGCTTGATGATGAACTTCTGGCGAGGGTGGATGTGCCGAATACGGGCTCGCTGACCGTGTGGCAGAATGCGGTTGTTCATGATGTTGTGCTGCCTGAATCGGCTGGTGTGCCGCTGAAACTTGAGTTTACGGGCGGCGGCTTTCGGGTGAACTGGATTGCACTGGTGAAACAGATGCCTTATTCCGGCAGTCCCATTCCGCTTCCCGGGCGGCTGGAGTTTGAAGATTTTGACATCGGCGGATTGAATGTGTCTTATTATGACACTTCGGTCGGGAACGGTTATGAGTTATACCGGCCGGACGAAGATGTGGAGGTTATGTCGATTATGGACGGGGTGAGCGGCTATGGGGTGTATACCGTGGGGGGCGAATGGCTGGAGTACACGTGCTCTGCGGAGCCGGGTTTTTATACTCTGCGGATTCGATGTGCGACTTACCGCTATACCGTGCAGTCGTTTACGGTGTCGGATGAGACGGGGGTTATAGCGACGGCTACGCTTCCGCCGACGGGGGGCTGGAGCACGTGGCAGGATGTGATTATTCCGGATGTGTATCTTTCGGGCGGTTCGGAGAAGGTTCTGCGATTTACTGTCGGCGATGGTGTGGTCATATTGAATTATGCGGAGTTTGAGCGGCAGTATTATGCGGCGGATTTGGATCGGACGGGGATAGTGGACCTGGAGGACTTTTCGGTGCTGTCGAGCCAGTGGCTGGGAGAGCCCGGCGAGCCGTCGGCTGATATTGCTCCGGCAGGAGGCGACGGGTGGGTGGATTTGCTGGATTTGGCGGAACTGGCTGAAAACTGGCTGGTGATGCAGTAGATGCTGATTCCATTTTGAACTTGAGAAAGTTTGGTGTTTCTGAGAAGATCCAATGCCTCCGGCGGATGGAGGAGATTGTCTGCGGCTGTACGAAAGAACTTCAGGCAGAGAAAAAACGAGGTGAGCGGTGGCGTTGGATTGGTTTGATATAGCCAAACGGCTGAAGGCCATTTCGCAGGCGGGGCGTGCTTTTGCTCAAAACGAGTATGAGCGGGCCCGTCATGAGGAAATTGAGAGGATTTGTGCGGAGATTCTGGCTGGTTATACGGGGCTGGAGCCGGAGAAAATTGTTTATCAACTTCAGGAAGACATCGGTTATCCGACGCCGAAGGTTGATTGCCGGGGTGTTTGTTTTCGGGAGAATAAGATCCTTCTGGTTCGTGAGGTGTCCGACGGGGGCTGGACGCTTCCGGGCGGCTGGTGCGATATAGGGCTGACGGCCAGCGAGAACTGCATTCGGGAGATTTGGGAAGAATCGGGTTTTGAGGCGCGGCCGATTCGGCTTCTGGCGGTGTATGACCGTGATCGTCAGGGGCATACTCCGCCGTATCCCTTCAATATTTATAAACTCTTCTTTTTGTGCGAGATTATCGGGGGCGAGGCGAAAACAAGTTCTGAAACATCTGCTGTGGGATTTTTTGGGGAGGATGAAATCCCTCCGCTTTCCAAGGGGCGCACGCTGCCTGCTCAAATCCACCGGTTTTTTCAGCAGTATCGGGACCCATCCCTGCCGACGGATTTTGACTGAAGAGGGCGGGGATTAGGGGAACGTGATAAAGTCGAGGACGGCTTTGCCGTATTTGTCCCATATCTGGGAAGGAGAGAGGGCCGCATCTTCCGCCGTCAGTTCGAGTGTGATGGTGGGAATCCCTTTTGTTTCGCCGGCCCATGTGCCGAGGGAGCCCGGAAGGGCACCAATCCGCCGAAGCGGCAGAGGACACCAGAGGGCCATACGTCTGGCGAGCATTTCGCCCGGTCCATCAAAATCAATACAGCCGTAGGGCTGGTGGATGGTGAGGATGCGGTCGGGTTTTTCCGTTTCAATCAGATGGTAAAGAATCCGGGATTCAGGTTCTGAAAGGGGCTGGAGGCCGAATTTTTCGTTGTTGAGCCGGTTGTCGGTCGGGAAATTGCGGTTGAGGTCGATTTGGTTTGCATTGTCGCGAGTGCCGGCGGCCAGGCCATCGGGATTGGCGACAGGGATTATCAGGATTCTCTGGCAGAGAGCACAAGGCCGATGGCTGATTAGATACTCCCGCAGGGTGTCGGCGAGGACGAAGCCGGCCGGCTCATTGCCGTGGATGGCTCCTATTACAAGGGCTGTCGGGCCGGTATGTCCAAATTGAATGCATTCGATGGGACGATTTTGAACGGAATAGCCAAGGGTTTTTATCTGAACCGCCGGCGGGGTAACAATCTGGGGGGCGTAACGGTCAACTGGTGCACGGCAGCCAGCAGTTAAAATGGGTAATGCTGCAAGAATGGTGAAGGTTGTCTGGATGTTGATGCGATGTATAATTTTCCAATGCTTCATAGGGAAAAACAGTCCAATCCAAGAAAAATCAATCTTTGTGAGTAAAACTTCGTATAAATTGGTAATTACCGTATAGGAGAAGAGGGATTTTGTCAAAGAGCAAATACAAAAATGGAAAGGAATCAGCGATGTTGACCTGGAAAAAAATTCTGACGGCATCAGCGGTGGTTCTGGCGGGAGCGGCGGCTGTGAGTTTTGTATTCGCAGGTCAGGAAGGGGGGCAGACGGCGGAGGAGAAAGGGCATTCGTGCAGCGAGGAAAAATGCCCCGGCGCAGCTCCTGATTTTGTGCTGACGGACCAGAACGGGAAGGAAGTGAAGTTGTCTGATTTTGTCGGCAAGAAAATTGTGGTGCTTGAGTGGGCGAATTGGGATTGTCCTTATGTTAAGCCCCACTATGAAAACAAAACCTTTGCGAAACTGATTGAAAAGTATGTTCGGCGCCAGAAGGAAGAGGAGCCCGAGAAAAAAGTGGTGTGGCTGACCATCAACAGCACTTATTACGCCAAGCCGGAAGACCATAAGGCCTGGGCTGAGAAGTATGCCCTGACGCATCCGATTCTGGCGGATCCTAACGGGAAGGCGGGGCGTTTGTATAAGGCCACCAATACGCCGCAGATGTTCGTGATTGATTTGGAAGGGCATATTGCTTATCAGGGGGCTATTGACAATGCTCCGCTGGGCAAGGTGCCGGAAAATCAGACATACGTCAACTATGTGGAGCAGGCGCTGGAGGCGCTGCTGGCGGGGAAAGAACCGCCTGTCAAACAGACGAAGCCCTATGGGTGCACGGTGAAATATCCTCCCGGCAAGTGAGCTGCGGGGAAGCGGGCGATTGGTGTTGAATAATTTTCGGCCGACGGTTATTGTTATGTTATGACAATACTGGCGGTTTCTATTTCAGCGGATACTCCTGAGCGGGCGTGTTTGCAGATTGAGCAGGCGGTGCGGCAGGGTGCGGAGGCCGTGGAGCTGCGGCTGGATTTTCTGCGCGCGCCGGATGCGCCGTCGGCAGCGGGTCTGGTTCGTTTTGCGAAATCAAAAGGGGTCGGAGTGGTTGCGACCTGCCGACATCCGTCGGAAGGGGGAGCGGCGGCGCTGCCTGAGGACAAGCGGCTTGCGGTGCTGACGGCTTCGCTGGAGAGCGGGGCTGATTTTGCGGATTGGGAGTTTGCTCACTATCTTCCAGTGCGGGAGGCGCTTTCGGCGGCGCTGCGGCGAAATCCGGCCAGCCGTCTGATTCTTTCGGTTCATAATTTTAAGGGGCCTTTTGAGGATTTGACGGCTCGGTATGAGGCGGTGCGTGCGGTTTGTCCGACGGCTGTTGTGAAACTGGCTTATGCGGCGCGCCATATCCATGACTGTTTTGAGGGGTTGGACCTGCTGGAGCGGGAGAAGTCGGGGGCGATTGTGCTTGGGATGGGGCCGGCAGGGGCGATCACGCGCGTTTTGGCTAAGAAATTGGGGGGCTTTTTGACGTTTGCCTGTCTTGATGAGGGGTCGGCGGCGGCGCCGGGGCAGATTCCTCTGGAGAAGATGAAAACGCTGTATCGCTGGGATGCGATTGATGGGCAGACGGAGGTTTACGGGATTGTGGGGTTTCCGCTGGGGCATTCGCTCAGTCCGATGGTGTATAACGGCTGCTTTGAAGCAGAGGGGAGGAATGCGATTTTTCTTCCTTTTGAGGTGGAAGGCGGACCATCGGAACTGAATGAATTTTTTCAATCTGTGCTGGAGCGGCCATGGCTTCACTGCCGAGGGTTTAGTGTAACGCTGCCGCATAAGACGTCGATGCTGGAGTTTGTGCGGCGGGAAGGGGGATTTGCGGATGGACCGGCTGAGCGAATCGGGGCGGCTAATACGCTGAAAATCGGCTATAACGGGATGCTGAGTGCTTATAATACCGACTGTGTCGGTGCTATGGATGCTTTAACGCAGACGCTGGGGCTTGATAGGCATCAGTTGAGAAATCTGGAGGTCGCTGTGCTTGGGGCCGGCGGGGCGGCGCGGGCGGTTGTTGCGGGGCTGCGGGAGGCCGGCTGCCGGGTGACGGTTTATAACCGGACGGTTCAGAAGGCCGTTGCGCTGGCGGAGGAGTTTGGGTGCCGGGCGGCGCCGCTGGAGGAAGTGCGAAATAGTTCTGCCGCTGTTTTTATCAACTGTACGAGCATTGGGATGACTCCTCATACCGATGCTTCGCCTGTGCCTGCGGAGGTTTTCGGGCCGGATAAGGCGGCCTTTGATACGGTCTATAATCCTTTGCGCACCCGCTTTTTGCGGGAGGCGGAGGCCGCCGGTGCCAGAATCGTTTATGGGGCGGAAATGTTCATTCGGCAGGCCGTTGCACAATATCGGCATCTGGTGGGAGCGGAGCCGGATGAAGAGCGGATTCGACAGATTGTTTTCCGGCATTTACAGCCGGAGGGTTGTTCGTAAATGACGGCAGGGGTCGGCTGGATGCAGTGAGCCGATGTTTTGCGGGGCTTTGCGCCGGCGCGGGGGCTCTTGAAAACCAAGAGCGGGAAAAATGACTTGTTCTGCGGGGAGTGTATCTGTAGAATGCCTCTTTTTCAGGAAAAAAGACAGGATAAAGAAGAAAAGGGATTGTGATGGCTATGAAAAAAGCGGAAAAGGTTGTGCTGGCTTACAGCGGGGGGTTGGATACGAGTGTTATTTTGCCGTGGCTGAAGGAGACCTACGGTTATGATGTTGTGGCGTTTGCGGCTGAACTGGGGCAGGGAGATGAGTTGAAGGGGATTCAGAAGAAGGCGCTGGCGACGGGGGCTGTGCAGTGCATCGTTCGGGATTTGCGGAAGGAATTTGTGGAGGATTTTCTTTGGCCGATGCTGAAGGCCGGGGCGGTTTATGAAAACGGCTATCTGCTGGGGACCAGCATTGCGCGGCCGCTGATTGCCAAGCATCAGGTGGATGCGGCTCACCAGACCGGTGCGACGGCGGTTGCTCATGGTGCGACCGGCAAGGGCAATGATCAGGTGCGGTTTGAACTGACTTATATGGCGCTGGATCCGAGTTTGAAGATTATCTCGCCGTGGAAGGATCCGAATTTTACGCTGACCAGCCGGGAGGCGGCGGTGGAATATGCGAGGAAGCATAAGATTCCCATTGAGCAGACGAAGAAGAAAATCTATTCCCGCGACCGCAACCTTTGGCATATCAGTCATGAGGGGGCGGATCTGGAAGACCCGTGGAATGAGCCGAAGGAGAATTTGTTTGTCATTTCCCGGCCTGTTTCCAAGACTCCCAATCGTCCGGATTATGTTCAGATTGAGTTTGAGAAGGGGATTCCGGTGAAACTGGACGGACGAGCGGTCGGGGGGGTTCGGATGATTGAGCGGCTTAATGAAATCGGCGGTCTGCATGGCATCGGGCAGGTGGATATTGTTGAAAATCGTCTGGTGGGGATGAAATCTCGCGGGGTGTATGAGACGCCCGGCGGGACGATTCTGTACACGGCTCATCGTGCACTGGAGATGCTTACGCTGGAACGGGAAACGATGCATTACAAGCAGCAGGCGGCGCTGCGGTATGCTGAATTGGTCTATTACGGGCAATGGTATTCGCCTCTGCGGGAGGCGCTGGATGCGTTTGTAAATGTTACTCAGGAAACGGTCAGCGGCACGGTTCGTCTGAAACTATTTAAAGGGCAGGCGACGCCGGCCGGTGTGAAAAGCCCGATGAGTTTGTATAATCCGAAACTGGCCAGTTTTACAATGGGCGAGGAATACAATCCGACTGATGCAACGGGCTTTATCCGGCTGTTCGGGCTTCCGCTGAAGGTGTCTGCGATTGTCCGCCGGCAAAGCGGGAAGGTGCGGTCGCGGAAATCCAAGCGGCGCTAATCCGGGAAGAACCCTCAGGAAGAAGGATGGTCCATGACGGCGGAAGGGATTTGGCTTCTTTTTGTTTTTGCGTTCGGGGCTTGCGTGGGCAGTTTTCTGAACGTGGTGATTTATCGGGTTCCTCGGGATAAATCCATCGTATCTCCGCCGTCTTCGTGTCCTTCGTGCGGCATGCCGATTGCCTTTTATGACAATGTTCCTGTGATTTCGTGGCTTCTGCTGCGCGGCCGCTGCCGGGGATGCCGTGCTCCTATATCGCTTCGGTATCCTGTGGTTGAACTTTTGACGGCTGTGCTTTTTGCGGGTTTTTATCTGTGGTTTTTTGTGTGGGAATATCGGGATACAAACCTGGCGGGCAGCGGGCCTCTTGAGCGGTTCTTTTTTTCGGGGGGCTGGCTTTTTTATGTGAATGTGATGGTGCTTGCGTCTGCATTTCTGGCGGCGTCGGCTATTGATCTGGAGTTGTGGGTGATTCCTCTGTCGCTGTGCTGGGTTGTGACGGCGACGGGTTTGCTGACATCGGCGGCGGCGCCGTGGGTGCTGAAGACGGGGGATTTGGGCGGGGCAGGCGGTCTGTTTCCGCGTGTTTCGCCTGTTTGGGGCGGTGTTTCGGTGGGGGCGGCGGCTGGGCTGCTGGTTTCGCTGGCAGGGGTGCGGAAGGGGTGGATTCGGCCGAGTTATTCCCTGGCTGAGGGGGAAAAAATAGAAGTCGAGACAGTCAAAGAAGTCCTAAAAGAGCCCGAATATGATGACCGGCGGGAGATTTTGAAGGAGATTTTGTTTCTGCTGCCGGTGGCGGCGGGAGCGGGTCTTGCTTTTGTGCTTTTGAGGATACCGGCGGTTGGGGAACGGTGGAGTGTTTTTTCGCAACTTCCTTTGGTATCTGGAGTTATGGGTTCTTTGACGGGGTATTTTGCCGGCTGCGGTGTTGTGTGGGCGACGCGGATTTTCGGGACGCTGGTGTTTGGCCGGGAGGCGATGGGGCTGGGGGATGTTCATCTGATGGGTGCAGCGGGGGCGGTGATTGGGCCTGCGGGGGTTATTCTTGCTTTTTTCATTGCGCCGTTTTTCGGTCTGGCGTGGGCGCTCTATCAATGGCTATGCCGGAAAACACGACAAATTCCGTATGGTCCTTTCTTGTCATTGGCCGTCCTGCTGGTTATACTTTTCCATGATTGGATAGTTGGTTATCTGAATCACTTGTACGGGTTGAAATAGGAACGTCGCACTGGAAGCGAAAGGAAGGTCGAGTATGCAGACAAAAAAGTGGGTGGTTTTCAAAATGGCAGCGGTTGTTTCGGCGGCGGTTCTGCTGAGCGGCTGCACAAACTGGCAAAAGAAGTACAAATCTCTGGAGGTGGAGCATCAGAACCTGAAGGGGCTGTACGAAAACTGTGTGGCTTCTTTGGACAGTTCGTCGGGGAAACAGAACGAGCTGAGCCAGCAGCTTAGTCAATGCCAGACGACAGTGGAAGATCTCCGCAAGCAGCTTTCACAGAAGGGGGCAACCGCATCTTCGGCCACTGGTTTTGAGGTTGGCGAAGTATCGGTTGATGAAAAGGCCGGTACGATTACCGTTACGCTTGAAAACACAATTCTTTTTGCTCCGGGCAGTGCTAAGCTGAAGGGGACGACGAGTTCGGAATTGAACCATATTTACGGAGTGATTCAAGAGCGGTATGCAGGCAAGGAGATTGATGTAGTCGGACATACGGATTCAGACCCGATCCGCAAGACTAAAAATCTATGGCAGGATAACTGGGAATTGTCTGCGGAACGTGCGCTGACGGTTCTTCGGTATCTGGTCAATCAGGGGATTCCTCCCAAGCAGATTCGGGCGGTTGCGTGCGGGGAGAGCCGTCCGGTTGCTTCGAATGCGACGCCTGCTGGGAAGGCCAAGAACCGGCGTGTTGAGATTGTAGTGCATATGCGGTAAGGCCGGCGAGCCGTTTTTATTTACCTGTTGTCATGAAAGCCGACGGTACGGAGTGTGCCGTCGGCTTTTATTATGACGGAAACAGCGCCGTCTTTGGGGGTATATCGGTTGATGCCGCTGTCATCGAGCGTGAGGACGGCGGCCAGTCGGCGCTGGGCACAACTGACGAGGCGGACGGCCGGCTGCAATTGCCGAATCCAGCCGGGGAGGTTGTTTCTGCCGGAGCCGTGGTGAGGCAGGAGGAGTACATCTGCTTTCAAATGGGGATAGCGTTCCCAAATCTTCCGCTGGGCCGTTTCTTCGATGTCGCCGCAGAGCAGTACGGTTCGGCCGGCGTATTCGAGCCGCAGGACTTCGGATAGATTGTTATCCGACAGTGCGGAATCTTGCAGGGCGTCCGTGTGCGGCCACAGACGGCTGAGCCGGACAGTGCCCAGGGTGTTCGGCAGTTCGAAGGAAGAGTGCAGGAGTCCTTCGCTTTCGAGGATACTTTTCATGGCGGCTGCCGCCCGCGAACGCTGGGCCCGCTGGAGCAGTCCCGGATTGGCGTAAACGGCTTTGACCTGAATGGAGGAGAGGATTTCGGGCAGGCCGTTGTAGTGGTCTAAATCTCCGTGGCTGAGGATGACGGCATCGAGGGAATCAATGCCCTGGGAGAGGAGATAGGGGACGATGATTCGGCCGCCCGGATTTTTGCGGGTGATAGAGCCGGCATCAAATAAAAATGTGTGTCCGCCCGGGAATCGTCCGACGACGGCCAGACCGTGGCCGACGGACAGGCAGGTGAGTTTCAAGTCGGAGGAGAAGGTTCGGCTGAGCCGGGCGCCGACAGGGGCCAGCAGAAGAATGAGGACTCCAAGGCGGATAAGAAGCCGTTTGCCGGTGATGCCGGCGGGCAGAAAACGGGCGAAAGCCAGCCACAGGTAATAGAGCAGAATGAGTCCCAGCCATGGCCGGCCGAATTGGAATGATAAGGCATCTGCCGCCGACATCTTCAGGGTTGCCGTGCAGAATCCGTCGCTGAGGATATCCAGCAAAACACTGCATCCGGCAGCAACGGTGGGCAAAAGAGGCAGCAGAAGAATCTTGAGAAAACCGGTCAGCAGGAGCAGAAAGACCAAAGGAAAAAGCAGGACTGTCCATACAGGGGAAAGAGGGGTCAAGGAGCCGAAGTGATAGAGCAAAATCCCTGCTCCTCCAAGCCAGGCGGCCATGCCGACGGAAAGAAGTTTGGTGACGGATTCGATGAATGACTGTACGAGCCCTAAGGCGGCGGACTCAGAAAGAAACGAAAGGGAGAAGACCTTCAGGAGGTATCGATTGAGGTGGAAGAAGATGGGGTCGTAAAAGAGCAGAATGCCTAAGACACAGGCGTAGGATAACTGCCAGCCGGCGGTAAACAGTTCGGTCGGGCGGAACAGCAGCATTACCATTGCCGTCAGGGAGAGCGTATTGAGCGACCGGCAGCGGCGATGGAGAAGGAGGGACAGCAAGACAAACTCTGCAAGGAAAATTGCCCGGAGGGTTGGCGCTCGCGGCGGCAGGAGCAAGGCATAGGCCAGCAGCAAAACCATACATACGAGGGCACGGGGCCGTCTGCCGAGTCCGAGGATTCGTCCGGTGCGCCAGAAGATGCCGGCGAGGATTCCGACATGCATCCCTGAGAGACTGATATAGTGTGCCAGGCCGGTTTTTCGAAAGGCCGTTTGAAGGCGGCTGTCCAGTCCGCTGCGTTGGCCCAGGAGCAGGGTATCCGGGAGGGAGGAATATTCTGTATATTGGCCGCCATAGGCGTCGAGGGCTTCGAAGACCCATCGGCGGAATCGGTCGAGCCGGATGCTGAGGCGGCTTTTGGGGGCGGATGGGAGCTGTTCGATTGCTTCGGGAGCCGGGATGGAGGCGGTTAGGTAAATGCCTTGATTGGCAAGGGCCGCCCGACTGTCAGCCATGCCGGGGTTGTCCGGCGGCAGCGGCGACTGAAGGGTGCAGTGGAATCGGAGCCGGCTGCCGGCGGACAGGAAGCGGAGCGGCTGATTGATGGATACGGCAATTGCGCCGCAGGCGGACTGCCAGCCGGCGCTGGTCTGCGCCTCTTCAACTGCAAAGTGAAAGGATGTTGACGGTTCCGTCCATTGATAGCGGCCAAAGACCCAGCGGCTGCGGTCTTCGATTTGGGGTTCGGTGAGAATTGTCCCGCTCAATGCGGCGAAGGTTGGATCGGCGGTTATCTTTCGGCGGATGTCAAGCGGCGAAGGGGTGTGAAAGAGCTTCAGGCGGATGGCGCCGACCTCCAGCCCGCAAAAGAAACTTAGCAGGAGAAAGAACGAAAGTTTGTGAGAGGGCTGGTGCACTTTTCGTGTGAAAAGCGCGGCTGCGGACAGGATTGCCAAGCCGAGTGCCCAAGCGGATAGGGGGATGTTTGTTTGCTGCTGAAGGGTTAGTCCTGCGAGCAGGCCGCAGGCGAGCGGCAGAAGCGGGCAGGTCTGGAGAATCTGTTCTGAAAGAGGGGGTGGTTCTCTCAGTCTTTTCTGAAGGGCTTCTATTTCCAGCCGAATGGGGTCGGCTGAGGGCCTTTGCTTTTTGACGGTACGGGATTTTTCTTTTGCCTTTTCTCCTTCTGTTTTTCAGGCAGGCCGTCGCGGCTGGAGTGATTATTTGGGTTCGATGCGTTCCCGATTGCCCATGTAGGGACGGAGGACGGGCGGGATTGTGATGGAGCCGTCGTCGTTCTGATAGAGTTCGAGAATGGGAATCAGAATGCGCGGGGAGGCGATGACGGTATTGTTCAAGGTGTGGCAGTACAAGATTTGCTTGTCGGCGGTTCGATAGCGCAGGTTCATCCGCCGTGCCTGAAATTCATAAAAGCGGCTGGCGGAGTGTGTTTCGCCGAATGCGTTGCGGGAGGGCATCCATGTTTCAATGTCGAACTTCTGGACCTGGCCTCTGCCGAGGTCGCCTGTGCAGACATTGACCACTCGATAGGGCAGATTGAGGGCCTGCAGGACGGCTTCTGAGTTGGCCAGGATTTCCTGGTGGTAGGCGATGCTTTTGGCCTCGTCGTTTTCTCCGATGATGACCTGTTCGACCTTGTCGAACTGGTGGATTCGATAGAGTCCGTAGGTGTCTTTTCCGGCGGCGCCGGCCTCCCGCCGAAAACAGCTGCTCATGGCCACCAATTTGATGGGGAGCGTTTCTTCGGTGAGCGTTTCTCCCATATAATAGGCGGTGAGTGGGACTTCGGCGGTGCCGACCAGATTCAGTTCGTCCCGTTCCATGCGATAGGTCTGCTCTTCGGCGCCGGGGTAATAGCCGGTGCCCTGCATGGCCTCATCCCGCATCAGGAGGGGGACGACCATAGGGGTATAGCCGCGCTGAATCATAAAATCGAGGGCGAATTGGAGGACAGCGCGATGGAGCAGGGCGCCTTCGCCTTTGAGGAAGTAATTGCGGGTTCCGGCGAGTTTGACGCCTCGTTCGACATCGATAATGTCGAGGGCCTGGCCGAGCTGGATGTGATCCTTCGGCTCAAAATCGAACCGGCGAATGGTGCCCCATCGGCGAATCTCTACGTTTTGGGTGTCGTCCTCTCCATAGGGCACGTCGGGGGAGGGGGGCTGGGGGACCTGAAGCATGAGGGCATCAAACTGCGGCTGGAGTTCCTTGGCTTTGGCTTCCAACTCTGCTTCGAGGGTTTTCAGCTCACTGAGCGTCTTCAGGAAGGCCTGTTTTTGTTCCGGCGGAAGGCGCGGGATTTCTTTGCCGAGCCGGTTTTTTTCGGTTGCGATCTCCTGCCGTTTCTTTTTGACATCCATTAAGACGGCATCGATGGCCAGCAGTTCATCGATATCCACGTCAAACTTTTTGGCCTTGGCGCCGTCTTTAAACAATTGCGGATTTTGGCGTATCAGTTTGATATCAATCATGGTTTCCTCTGCAAAAGGGGCTTGTGCTGAAGAAGTTTACGAAGAAAAACGGCGAATGACAAGAACATTATTCTGCCCGCCGAAACCGAATGATTCTTTGAGGACGGTGTGCACGGCGGCCTTTCGTGGGTGGTTGGGCACATAGTCGAGGTCGAGGGCGGGGTCGGGGTCGTTGAGGTTCATTGTCGGCGGCAGGGTTTGGGTGAGAATGGCCATGACGCAGGTAATCAGTTCTGCGCAGCCGGTTGCTCCGATTAAGTGGCCGAATTGACTTTTGGGGCTGCTGCAAGGGATTTGATAGGCACGGGGGCCGAAGACGGTTTTGATGGCCAGCGTTTCGATGGCGTCGTTTTCGGCGGTGCTGGTGCCGTGGGTGCTGATGTAGTCGATATCCTCTGTGCCGATGCCGGCATCCTGAAGGGCGGCCTTGATGGCCTGAACGGCTCCTCGGGCTTCTTCGTGCATGTCGGTAACCCGAAAGGCGTCGCTGCTGCTGCCGAAGCCGATGATTTCGGCGAGGATTTTGGCTCCGCGTTTTTGGGCGGAGGTGAGCGATTCGAGGATGACGATGGCGCCGCCTTCGCCGAGGACGAAGCCGTCGCGGCTGGCTGTAAATGGGCGTGAGGCCGTGCCCGGGCTGTCGTTGCGGGTTGAAAGGGCGGTGAGCCGATTGAAGCCCATTACGCCGAGGGGATGAATCATGGAATGGGCTCCGCCGGCAATCATGATGTCCGCCTTGCCGTGTCGGATGAGCATGGCGGCTTCTCCGACGGCCTGGGTGCTGGCGGCGCAGGCGGTCAGGCAGCTTCGGATGACGCCGCGTGCTCCCGTCAGAACGGCCAGATGAGCGGAAGGCATGTTGGTTTCCTGCTGGAGTTCATGTTCGGGGTTCATCATTGCAAAGGCGGTATCCGTCCAGGCGGCCCAATCCATCTGCTGATTTTGACTGTTCCAGCCCTTGAGGATTGCCGTAAAAAATGCGTCGCTGTTCATGGCCCCTTCGCCGGCGCCCAGATAGATGCCCATGCGTCTTCGGTCGATGCCGTCGGCTGGGCTGTCGGTTTCTGTTTCAATGCCGGCCTGACGGCAGGCCTCTTTGGCGGCTCCTAATGCGAAGGAGCTGCCTCGATTGCATTGTTTGTGTCGATCGGGGTATTTGAGGATTTTGTTTACGTCAAAATTTTTGACTTCTGCATCGAAGGTGGTGGGGTAGGTGGAGGCATCGAACAGTGTTATATAGTTCATGCCGTGGCGGCCGGTCATCAGCCCTTCCCATGCTGAAGCAACGTCGTTGCCCAGCGGGCAAACAAGCCCCATTCCGGTGATGACGACCCGTTCCTTCATTTTACTCTGTCTCCTCGTATCGTTTTAGGACTACGGCGGCTGTGTGGCCTCCAAAACTATAGCCGCAGCAAAGGACCGTGCGAATGGGATGCTTCATCGGCTGTTTCGGGAAAGAAAGGGCGCATCCTTCGGCTGGTGTCTGGAGGTTGTAAGCGGCGCCGAGCATTTGGTTTTGAATGGCCATTACGGCGGCGGCCATGTCCAACGCACCGGCTGCTGAGCCGGTATGGCTCAACTGGCCTTTGAGCGGCCAGACGGGCACGGCGGGGGCGGCCTTGCCGAGTATTTTTTGAAGGGCAGCTGCCTCTATGCGGTCATCGTGAGGAATCCCTGTGCCGTGAGGGATGATTAAATCCAGCTGGTCGGGGCGGATTTGGGCCTGGGCGAGTGCTTCTTCGATGGCAATTTCGAGTCCGCGGCTATTTTTCAGGTGGATGTAGTCGTCTGTATCGGAGACGCTGGAGAAACCGCCGGCAAACTCTGCAAGAATGGGAGCATTGCGCTGCTTTGCGAAGTTGAGTTCTTCGAGCATCAAAGCGGCGGCGCCTTCGCCGAAAACGGAACCGCCGGCGCCGGCGTCGAAGGGCCGACAGGCGGCTGAGGGGTTGTCATTGCCGGAAAATGTCGAACGCTTCAGGAGGCATTGGCGAACCATCAGAAGGGGGTTTACTTTGGCCTCGCCGCCGCCGGCCAGCACGACGTCGGCGTGTTCGCGCTGAATCATTTCGGCTGCTTCGGTGACGGCGATATGTGAGCTTACTTCGCCGGAGGTGATGGTATTGCTGGGGCCCTGAATATCGTGAATGATGCCGATATGGCAGGCGAGCATATTGGGCAGGTACTTCAGCAGCCAAAGGGGCGTTACCGTCGGGATGCCCTCGCGTCCCCATTTTTTCATGTCAAAACGTCCGTTTTCGGCGGAGACGGCTACGGAAGGGGCGATTTCGAGCAGGTCGCAGCTGATAATGCCGGCGCCAAATTCGATTCCGGTGCGTTGGGACGGAAGGGTGGGGTGGTCGGGGTCGATGGCCTTGCTGCGGAGCCCGCTGTTTCGCATGGCCTCATCAGCCGCTATGACTGACAATTCAATATCGCGGCACATGAGTTTGGCGGCTTTTCGATATGCTTTGGGGACATAGTCACGGATGTTGTAATCCGGCACTTCCCCGGCAATTTGGCAGGGCATTTTTACGGGGTCGAAGGCGCGAATGCGTGCGATTCCGCAACGGCCCTGGAGCAGACCCTCCCACATCTGACGGCTGCTCAATCCGAGGGGGCTGACCGCCCCGACCGCCGTAATTACCGTACGCCGGTCTGCCATCAGGATTGGTCCTCCGAAGAGTCCTGCTGAACGAATCCCTCCAGCAGTGAACGGAAGGTGTCGGTGAAAACGAAGTTCTCTTCGGGGAAGCGTTTGCCGGCCAGATTTTTGTCGATATGGCTGAACATCAAACTGATGCCGGCGATGAGGTCCTGGCCGCGTCGGATTTCTCCGTCGGTGCTGGCGGCCTCCGGGGAGATGTGATCAATTTCGGCGTGGATGGTGATTGTATCTCCCGGGCGGACATAGTGATAAAAGGCGGCCTTTTTAATCTTGGCGAGTATTACTTTTTCCTGAAAATTGCGTGCCTGGCCGACTAATATGCCTGCGGTCTGGGCCATTGCCTCGATCATGAGGCATTCGGGCATGACTGGAAAACCCGGAAAATGGTCATGCAGATGCTCTTCGGCAAGGGTTACGTTTTTGAGGGCAACGGCCCGCTTGCCGCTTTCAAACTCGAGAAATTTGTCAATCCAAATCCACCGCATTTGCTGAGCTTTAAATCAAACAGTGTTTGTTTAGCACTTTTCGCGGCGTTCCGCCTTTGCGAAGGTGCGGGCGGCCGGCCTGCTGATGCTGTTTTTTCATCTGCGGCCGCGATTTTTTAACTGTTCAGTTTGGTCTCGAGGAAGTTGACGATTGCGCCGACGTTAAACAGGTCTGCGATTTTGTTTACGTCGGGGTCTTTTTCGAACTCCGTCAAGTCTGTATGGGGCATGCGGGCTTTGAGTTCCGCCAGACCCTTGGGCGTTAATTTTCCTCCGCTGACAAACTCGGGATTGTTCAGGATACTTTCGGCCGGAAACAACTCCTCTCGCGGCACTTTGATATTGAAGGTCTTTTCAAGACGGAATACGATGTCGAGAAAATCGATGCTTTCGGCTCCTAAATCGCCCATGAGGGTGGCGTCTTCGGTTACCTCTTCTTCATCCAGCCCCAAGGCATCGACTAAGACTTCCTGCACCTTTTTGAAAATTTCTTCGCGGCTGATAGCCATAATTTCCTTTCTCCAGTATTAAAACCCTGCTTGCGTTCCCGCTGTCTCCGTATGGCGGGGTGCTGATTTTATTCTTCCGAGTATAGAAGTTTCCACCGGTTTTTTAACTGTTCAATGATTGTTCCGTCCAGTCGGGCCATCTTCGGGTTCTCATCGCCGAGATTAAAATGGCGAAGGGAGAATTTTGCCTCGACAATGGAGTCCTCGCCGCAGATTCCTTCTCCGCTGAAACTGCTCGCATTCGGCTCGAGGGTGTTGGCCTGCACGTGGTAGTGAATCTGCATTCCCGGTGCCGCAAAACTTTTATAGCGGACATTGCGGGCCGATTCGAGCAGAATCATGCTGTGCGCGAAATCTTCCGCCTGCCGTACCAGCCAGGAGGCCGACTCAATAAGCCCTTCGAGCAGGAGCACTCCCGGCAGGACCGGAAAAATCGGAAAATGGTCCGCCAGGTATTCTTCAGCCAGCGAAACGCTTTTGACAGCCGAGAGCGATTCCCGCGGTTTCAGAGCCGTAATTTTATCAATTAAGATAAACTTCATTTCTCAGGATTGTAGTGAGATTCAGACTATTTTCCAGCATTTTTTATAGTTATTTCGCCTGAAAATACAAGTAATTCAGGGTCTTTTTGCGCAAGTACTGGGGGTTTGTCTGAAAACTACAGGCGGCGGTCGGATTCGAACCGACGGATAACGGTTTTGCAAACCGTCCCCTTAGACCGCTTGGGTACGCCGCCAAAGACATCGTTTCAGAGGAAAACTTTACCTTTCTGTGCTGTTTTTTTCAAGAAGAAATTCTTTGGGTTTTTTTCGGTTTATGCGGCCGGCGTACTGAGGCCGGGGTGTTCTTGGTGCTTCAAGGGATGGGCGAGGATTTTGGATTTATTCTAAGTTCGTATTTTCAAGGGAGTTGCGGCGAGTTTGCTTTCTTTTCTTTTTTATTTTTTTCTATTCCGGATGAATTGCTTGCAAATTTTGGCAGGGGGATGTATATTTACCGAGTATTTGTTCTATGTTAATCGCTGAGAGGAGGCCCTGTTGGCGAGAGTGGGTGTCTTGTTCCTGTATTTTTTGCGGACAGGTTTTTATGGGCAAGGAGGAGTATTACGCGCATTCAGACCCGTCCGGCGCAAGGCCGGATGAGGGAGGCCGATGGCAGCCGTTGGGTGAGCATCTTGAACAAACGGCTCAATTGGCTCGGGACTTCGCAGAGGCGTTTGAGGCGGGCGAGTGGGGGTATTTAGCGGGGCTGTGGCATGACAGCGGCAAATTCAGCGAAGAATTTCAACGTTTTCTCAGAGAGTCATGCAATGCGCACATTGAGCAGCGGAGCCGGGTCGATCATTCCACGTATGGTGCCCAGAAGGCCTATCAGAAATGGCCGCAAGGAGAAGGCAAAACCCTTGCTTATGTGATTGCGGGACATCATGCCGGCCTTCCTGACGGCCGTTCTAACGAAGAGTCTTGCCTGACAAGAAGGATTGAAAGAAGATTACCCTATCAGTTCCACTGTCCGGAATCACTGTTTGAGCAAAAACAGCCAACTCTGCCCTTTGCTCTGGACAGGCAAAGGTTTTGTTTTGAACTTGTTTTCTTTATCCGAATGCTGTTTTCCTGTCTGGCTGACGGCGATTTTCTGGATACGGAAAAGCATATAGCCCCTGAAAAGGCCGGCATTCGCGAGAAAGATAAGGTTGAATTCAACAGGTTATACGAGAAGCTGGAAAGCCATCTTTCCACATTGCAGGAACAATCTGCTAAGACATGGGTCAATGCTATCCGCTCCGGGATTCTTGCTAATTGTCTGAAGGCCGCTGAAATGGGGGCCGGTCTTTTTTCTCTGAGCGTTCCTACAGGCGGGGGGAAGACGCTGTCTTCTATGGCTTTTGGGCTTACTCATGCTGTTCGGCATGGCCAAAGACGAATTATTTATGCGATTCCTTATACGAGCATCATTGAGCAGAATGCGAATGTTTTTCGAAACATTTTTGGCAGAGAGGCGGTTCTGGAGCATCACAGCAATTATGAGCCGGCTGAGGAGGATTATAAAACCCGTCTGGCCGGTGAAAACTGGGATGCTCCAATTGTGGTGACGACAAATGTTCAATTTTTTGAATCTCTCTATGCCTGCCGCAGCAGCCGTACCCGAAAATTGCACAATATCGCCAGGAGCGTGATTATTCTTGACGAGGTTCAAACGCTGCCTTCGGAGCTTCTGCTTGCCTGTCTGGAGGCCATTCGGGAACTGGTTGTCCATTATCACTGCTCCGTTGTCTTGTGCAGTGCCACCCAACCGGCGATTCAATATCGGGATGATTTTCAAATGGGGCTTTCGGACGTGCGGGAAATAACCGACGATCCTGAAGCGCTGTATCGCAAGTTGAAGAGAGTTCGTATTCAAAATCTGGGGCTGCAGACGGATGAACAACTGATTCAAAGACTCATCCAGCATCCGCAGGTATTGTGCATAGTCAATACCCGCAAGCACGCCAAGAAGTTGTTTCATGGGCTTGTCTCGGAAGATAATCCGGATAATGCCTTTCATCTCAGCGCTTCCATGTATCCGCTCCATCGTTCGCGGAAACTGAAGGCAATCAAAGAGACCTTACAGGCCAAGCGGCCGTGCCGTGTTGTCAGTACCCAGTTGATCGAGGCGGGGGTGGATATTGATTTTCCAGTGGTTTATCGTTCGATTGCGGGTCTGGATTCTATTGCCCAGGCCGCGGGTCGATGCAACCGGGAAGGACTGCTCGAATGCGGCCAGGTTTTTGTCTTTGAGCCGGAGGAAGGTCTGCCGGGCGGTTATCTTCGACATTCAGCGCAAACGGCACAAGGGGTTATCCGGCGTCATTCTGAAGATATGCTTTCCCTAGAAGCTATCGAGGAATATTTCAGGGAATATTACTGGCAGCAGGGGGCGGAGCTTGACCGAGAAGATATTCTGGGGCTCGTTCGAGAAGGAGGCAGAAGAGGGGATTTTCCGTTTCGGACTATTGCGGAACGATTTCAAATGATTCCGGAAGAGAATAAGCCGGTAATCATTCCCCGAGAGAAGGAGGTGCAGGAAATTATCGAGCAAAGCCGGTACGCTGAGTCTCTGAGGGGGGTGAGTCGAAAATTGCAGCCGTACACGGTTCAAATCAATCCTTATCATTGGAGCAGACTGCTGGAGGCCGGCAGCCTTGAGATAATTCAGGGGATGTTTCCGGTGCTCAGAGATATTCATTTGTATGATGAAAATACCGGCTTGTGCTGCGAATATCGGAATCCGGAGCCGGAGTCACTGATTGGATAATTTTATGGAAAGGAGACAATATGAGTTTCGGAATTAAACTGAAGGTGTGGGGTCCCTATGCCTGCTTTACCCGGCCGGAGATGAAGGTGGAGCGGGTCAGTTATGATGTGATGACGCCATCGGCTGCGCGGGGTATTCTGGAGGCCATCTATTGGAAACCATCTATCCGCTGGGTTATCGACCGGATTCATGTTTTCAATCCTATTCGTTTTATGAATATCCGGCGCAATGAGGTGGCCAGCAAAATCCCTCTGCGAAACATCACGACAGCCATGAGAGGTGGGCCGTCTTCACTGGAGTTGTTTATTGAGAATGACCGCCAGCAGCGTGCTGCGGTGATTCTGCGGGATGTGGATTATGTTATTGAGGCCCATTTTGAGTATGTCGGTGATGAAGACACCAATGACGGCAAACATCTGGATATCTTCAATCGTCGGGCGCGGGACGGGCAATGTTTTATGCAGCCCTATCTGGGGTGCCGTGAGTTTCCGGCCCATTTTCGACTTCTCGAAACCGATGAACCTGTTCCCGCTTCTCCCTTGCGGGGCAGGCAGGATCTCGGTTTTATGCTGCATGATATTGATTATCCTGATGATATGACGCCACATTTTTTCCGGGCAGAAATGATAGACGGAATCATTGCAATCCCGCAATTTCGGGCGAAGGAGGTTCATGTATGATACTTCAGGAACTATGCCGTTATTATGATCGGCTGTCCGCCAATCCGGATATTGCCATTTCTCCGCCTGGGTTCAGCCGTGAAAAGATTCATGCAGAAATTGTTCTTGATGCGGCGGGAAAACTTCTGCAGTTTAACGATCTGCGCGTTCAAAGAGGCAAGAAACTGGTTCCGCGTGATATGATTGTTCCGCAGAGCCGCAAGCGTACCGGTGCGAAACCCTACGAAACACCGTTTTTCTTGTGGGATAACACCGGTTTTGTGCTTGGGAGTGATAAGAAGAACGATGATAAAACGCCGCTCAAATTTCAATCCTTTCAAAAGTTTCATTCTGGTTTGCTGACAGGGTGTTCAGAGCCGGCGGCCCAGGCCCTGCTTCAATTTTTATCTTGCTGGAAGCCGGAGTATGCAGAGCAGCTGAATAATTGGGAAGAGCTGGCCGGCGGCAATGTTGTTTTTCGTCTCGACGGTCAAAGGACCTATCTTCATGATAACAGCCAATTGAAGGAAATCTGGCTGGAGTATACAGCCAATCAAACATCCGGCCAGAAGGGCTATTGTCTGATAAGCGGCCAGGAAACTGCTATTGCCCGCATTCATCCAGCCGTCAAGGGGGTGGCCGGTGCTCAGTCCTCGGGTGCGGCCATTGTCTCCTTTAATGATGAAGCATACGAATCCTATGGGAAAAAGCAGAATTATAATGCTCCCGTCGGCGAGGCCGCGGCTTTCTCCTATATTACCGCCTTAAATTTTCTTTTGGCTTCCGGGAGCAGGCAGAAAATTCAAATTGGCGATGTAACGACGATTTTCTGGACGGAACGGGATTCGCCAATTGAGGGGATATTCAGAATGATGCTGGACCCAAAGGACTCGGATTTTGATGATAATGCTGAACTTCGCCGAATGCTGGAGGCCGTACGAGATGGAAAACCGCTGCAAGGAATTGAGCCGGATATCAAGTTTTATATTCTGGGGCTTTCCCCTAATGCTGCGCGGATTGCCGTTCGGTTCTGGTATGTCTGTACGGTGGGGCAGCTGGAAGAAAGGATCGGGCAGCATTTTCAGGATTTAAGGATTGATTCTGAACTCGACTTCCCCGGTGTCTGGGGATTATTAATGGAGACGGTAAATCAGAAAGCGTCGAATAAATCCCCGCAGCCCCTTCTGGCGGGCGCTGTGCTGCGTTCGATTGTAGAAGGCACGGCTTATCCGCAGGCCCTTCAGAATGCGGTGATAAATCGCATTCGGGCCGATCAGAAAATTAATTATGTCCGGGCAGCTATTTTAAAAGCTGTGCTGGTTCGAAAAAACAGACTCTATCAACAAGGAATGGAGGTGTCTATGGCTTTAGACAAAGAGAACAAAAATCCTGCATATTTGCTGGGGCGGCTCTTTGCTGTTCTGGAAAAGGCGCAGCAGGATGCCTTGGGAGCAGGCATCAACGCCACCATTAAAGATCGCTTCTTCGGCTCGGCTTCGGCAACTCCGAAGGTGGTTTTTCCGCAGCTTCTTCGTTTGGCTCAGCATCATATTGAGAAGGCGGAATACGGCCGAATGCGTGATAAGCAGATTGAGGAGATTCTGGCAGATTTGACGGAGTTTCCGGCTCATCTGTCTCTGGATGAACAGGGCTTATTTGCCATCGGCTACTATCATCAGCGGCAGGATTTCTTCAAAGGCAAAGAACATTCGAAGCAGAATCAATAAAAATCTTTTCTATCGGAAAGGAGAATTTCAGTATGAGCAATGTCATTCAAAATCGGTATGAGTTCGTTTATCTGCTTGACGTGGAAAATGGAAATCCCAATGGGGATCCGGATGCCGGCAATATGCCTCGGATTGACCCGGAAACCGGTTACGGCATTATTACCGATGTTTGTCTGAAACGAAAGATACGGAATTACGTTCAGATTATCAAAAATGATCAGCCACCGTACTGCATTTATGTTAAGGAAAAGGCGATTTTGACAAATCAGCAGAAACGAGCTTATGAGGCCTTAAAAATCGACCCGAAGGGAAAGACGCCGGATGATATTGAAAAGGCACGGCTTTGGATGTGTCAGAACTTTTTTGATGTCAGAACCTTTGGGGCCGTTATGTCTTTAAAAGACTATAACTGCGGTCAGGTTCGCGGGGCGGTCCAACTGAACTTTGGTCGGAGCATTGATGTTATCTGTCCGCGGGAATTGACGATTACGCGAATGGCTGTTGCTACTGAAAAAGAAGCCGAGGCCCAATCGGGCGATAATCGGACAATGGGCCGTAAAAACATCGTTCCGTACGCCCTTTATCGTACGGAAGGTTATGTGTCTGCCTGTCTGGCTGAACAGACTGGTTTTAATGAAGAAGATTTGGCTTTGTTGTGGGATGCATTGATCAACATGTTCGACCATGATCATTCCGCCGCTCGCGGAAAGATGTGTGCCCGGCGGTTAATCGTTTTCAAGCATGACAGCAAGATCGGGAATGCTCCGGCTCATAAATTATTTGAAACTGTCCGAGTCAAACCCTGTGAAGGAAAACCGCCGCGCAGTTTTGACGATTATAAAGACAATATTACCACTCCGCTGGACGGCGTGTTAAAAGGTTTTTCCGGTGTAACGGTTCAAAATCTTCTGTAACTGCGATGTATGCCGAATCTGACTATCTGCCACTCTCTGCTTTGCAGCATTGGCTGTTTTGCCCTCGGCAGTGCGCGCTGATTCACCTGGAGCAGGCGTGGGATGAAAACCGCCTGACTGCCGAGGGACGGCTGATGCACGAGCGGGTGCATGAGGCGGGCGATGAAAGCCGTGCCGGCATCCGTATTGTTCGCGGTCTGCGGATTCACTCCCGCCGTCTTGGGCTGATTGGCCAGGCGGATGTTGTAGAGTTTCATCAGTGCGAGAGGGGGGTTGCCGTACCGGGAGTAGAGGGCCTTTGGCAGCCGTACCCTGTTGAATACAAGCGCGGCAGTCCCAAGATCGACTCCTGTGATGAGGTTCAGCTTTGCGCTCAGGCGATGTGTCTGGAAGAAATGCTTCATACAAGCATTTTAAGGGGTGCCTTCTATTACGGCAAACCTCGCCGACGCCATGAGAACGATTTGTCAGATTCCCTGCGGCAGAAAACGCAGGATGCGGCCCAGCAGGTGCATTCGCTTATTAAAAGCGGCAGGACACCGAGGGTCTCCTACGCGAAAAAGTGTGATGCCTGTTCGCTGTACAAACGGTGTCTGCCGAAAACAACGGGATTAGCCAAGAAAATTGACCTGTATCTTTCCAAAGCATTTGAACTGCCGGAAGGAGAGGAAATGTTATGAGACAACTGCTGAATACGCTTTTTGTGACAACGCAGGGAGCTTATCTGGCTAAGACGGGCGACATGGTGGAAGTGGTGTATGAACAGCAGACTAAACTCCGCGTGCCAATTCATACTCTCGGCAGCATTGTCTGCTTCGGTAATGTGGGGTGCAGCCCGTTCCTGCTGGGGCTGTGCGGCGAGAGAAATGTCCATCTTTCTTTTTTGACGGAACATGGTCATTTTCTGGCGCGGATTCATGGGCCGGTTTCGGGTAATGTCCTCCTTCGAAAGGAGCAGTACCGCCGTTCAGATGACTTGACGGCCAGTGCCGGGATTGCCCGCTCTATTGTGCTGGCCAAACTTGCCAATAGTCGTGTAGTGCTTCAGCGTAGTCTGCGGGATCGGCCGCAGATGGAGGGCCAGGAAGCCATTGAGAAGGCGATTTCCGACCTGGGGCACAACATGGAGGATTTGAAGCAGTCAGATAATCTGGATTCGATTCGAGGGATTGAAGGAATTGCGGCCAACACCTACTTTAGCGTCTTTGACTGCTTAATCACCATTCATAAGGAACATTTTTATTTGCGGGAACGCAATCGCCGGCCGCCTCTGGATAATGTTAACTCCTTGCTTTCCTTTGTCTATACGCTGCTGGTCCATGATATCGAAGCGGCCCTTGAAGGGGTTGGTCTGGATCCGGCTGTTGGATTTCTGCATCGGGATCGGCCAGGCAGGCCCAGCTTAGCATTGGATCTGATGGAGGAAATGAGGGCCTATCTGGCTGATCGGCTGGTGCTGTCGCTAATCAACCGTCAGCAGGTCTCGCCGGGCGGCTTTCGAAAGACGGAATCAGGGGCAGTCCAGATGGATGAGCAGACCCGAAAAACGGTGCTGGTTGCCTGGCAGAAGCGAAAGCAGGAGGAAATTGTTCACCCGTTTCTGCAGGAAAAAATCCCGATTGGTCTGCTGTCTCATGTACAAGCCATGCTGCTGGCCAGGTTTTTGCGAGGAGAATTGGATGGGTATCCGCCTTTTTTGTGGCGCTGAGCAGGAGAGATTGCACAAATGATGGTTTTGGTGACTTACGATGTTAACACGGAAACGCCTGCTGCACAGAAACGGCTGCGGCATGTGGCGAAGATTTGTGAGAATCGCGGCCAGCGGGTGCAGAATTCGGTGTTTGAATGTCTGGTTGATCCGGCTCAGTGGGCCCAGTTGCGGCAGAAGCTGGTTGATACGATTGATCCGGGTAAAGACAGTTTGCGGTTTTATTTCCTCGGCAGCAACTGGAAGCGGCGGGTTGAGCATGTGGGTGCTAAGCCGACCTATGACCCGCAGGGGCCGCTGATTGTGTAAAAGGGCATCGCGAAAGGCAAGTGACCATGAAAAGGCAAGGGGGCTCGCGATTTTTGTAAGTGCTTCTTTGACAAGTGAATAGGGAGTTACGAAGGAAAATGCCACCGTGCAGATTTGAAGAATGGGTGAGGTTCGCGGAATTTTGTCGCTTACTGCTTTTGTGAAAAGAAGTTAAGGCATTCGCCGTCGCCCGCCGTGTGCGGGCGTGGATTGAAACAGGTAAATCGTATATACATGCACAGTCGAACCAGCGTCGCCCGCCGTGTGCGGGCGTGGATTGAAACAAAGGCGCAGGAAACAAACGCAGGGTCTGTACACGTCGCCCGCCGTGTGCGGGCGTGGATTGAAACCCAGCGTGCGTTTTGCTTGTCCAAACAAAACCACGTCGCCCGCCGTGTGCGGGCGTGGATTGAAACGCCGGTGCGGAAAGAGTGGCAAGATTGTTCGACGTCGCCCGCCGTGTGCGGGCGTGGATTGAAACCGGTCGATATGGAGTATTGCGATAAGTTGCTTGCGTCGCCCGCCGTGTGCGGGCGTGGATTGAAACGTTATCTGCTGACAGTTTGGAATTATCAGTTCGCGTCGCCCGCCGTGTGCGGGCGTGGATTGAAACGGTGCGCATCACTGACAGCGGCAATCAACAAATGTCGCCCGCCGTGTGCGGGCGTGGATTGAAACCGCTGCAAGATGTCAGGGGGCGCCGCCAAAAACGTCGCCCGCCGTGTGCGGGCGTGGATTGAAACTTGTGTCGGGCTGCAAGGCCCGGGTAGAGAAAGCCGGTCGCCCGCCGTGTGCGGGCGTGGATTGAAACCCTGATCTACAAGCGGTACGTGTAAGGAGGCAATGTCGCCCGCCGTGTGCGGGCGTGGATTGAAACTTCAGTTCTCGCAAAATCGCTTCCGCCTCTTTCAAGTCGCCCGCCGTGTGCGGGCGTGGATTGAAACCTTGCGAAACTTCCGCACGGGCACATTGTCCTGGTCGCCCGCCGTGTGCGGGCGTGGATTGAAACATTCAGGGTCAGGCCGCGTACGACCTGACCTATCGGTCGCCCGCCGTGTGCGGGCGTGGATTGAAACTTACTTAACAGCATCTATCAGACGCCTGTGTCGTCGTCGCCCGCCGTGTGCGGGCGTGGATTGAAACTTTGATGTTATGCAGATAGAGAGACAACTTGCCCGTCGCCCGCCGTGTGCGGGCGTGGATTGAAACTCAATAGAGTACATATCCATAACAACCGGTTGCTGTCGCCCGCCGTGTGCGGGCGTGGATTGAAACTGCTTAAACTGAATGCACAGTCAAGCAGCCGTCCAGTCGCCCGCCGTGTGCGGGCGTGGATTGAAACACCTACCGCGAGGCCAAAGAAAAATACGGCCTATGTCGCCCGCCGTGTGCGGGCGTGGATTGAAACTTTGATGTTATGCAGATAGAGAGACAACTTGCCCGTCGCCCGCCGTGTGCGGGCGTGGATTGAAACTCAATAGAGTACATATCCATAACAACCGGTTGCTGTCGCCCGCCGTGTGCGGGCGTGGATTGAAACTGTCAAGTGTTTTTTTCGATTTTTTTTAATTTTTGTCGCCCGCCGTGTGCGGGCGTGGATTGAAACTTCTGCGGCCTCGGCGATGGTTAGGTCAAGTGCGTCGCCCGCCGTGTGCGGGCGTGGATTGAAACACGCTGTCTCGATAAACTTGTCGAGGTCGGATTTGTCGCCCGCCGTGTGCGGGCGTGGATTGAAACTCATTGACTCTTTGCTGTGCCCGTATCAATTCTGTCGCCCGCCGTGTGCGGGCGTGGATTGAAACAATCGGTAGGGCGTCGATGTAATCAGCACCGGCGCAGTCGCCCGCCGTGTGCGGGCGTGGATTGAAACAAAACGTCGAGCCGGCAGAAATCCGTTCCGCCAGCGTCGCCCGCCGTGTGCGGGCGTGGATTGAAACCTGCAAAACAATCTCGTGCGGATTGAGAGCGGGGTCGCCCGCCGTGTGCGGGCGTGGATTGAAACATCTTGCAGCGGAATTGCAGCGACATCGCCTCGCGTCGCCCGCCGTGTGCGGGCGTGGATTGAAACTCCAGCAGTCCTCCCATTCATCCTGTCCATACTCAAGTCGCCCGCCGTGTGCGGGCGTGGATTGAAACTTGCGTGTTCGCGAAAAGTTTTTTTGCGTTGGGTCGCCCGCCGTGTGCGGGCGTGGATTGAAACTGGATAAAAACTCATATTCTTCTCCTTTCTTTTGTCGCCCGCCGTGTGCGGGCGTGGATTGAAACAGCGGTCGGGCGAAAAGTGGAGATTGCTGCACCTGGTCGCCCGCCGTGTGCGGGCGTGGATTGAAACCCACTCCTCACTATCAGCCGGCGTTTGCGGACTTGTCGCCCGCCGTGTGCGGGCGTGGATTGAAACTCGCGAACACGCAAAATGAAACGGAGGAATCAAGCGGTCGCCCGCCGTGTGCGGGCGTGGATTGAAACGAGGAGCGGGACATTTTGGAGCCGCCGAAGCGCTTTGTCGCCCGCCGTGTGCGGGCGTGGATTGAAACCGACGCGCTGACTGGACACGTTTATGTGCAGGATGTCGCCCGCCGTGTGCGGGCGTGGATTGAAACACCAATTCAGTTATTACGCTCACACGCGACGAGGTGTCGCCCGCCGTGTGCGGGCGTGGATTGAAACACTGTTTCTGCGGTTGACCGGAAAGAGATAGCAGGTCGCCCGCCGTGTGCGGGCGTGGATTGAAACAAAAGCGGTTATGATTTCTTGACAGCAAAAAAACAGTCGCCCGCCGTGTGCGGGCGTGGATTGAAACAGATACAAATCATAACCAACGACAAGCGGCTGGACGTCGCCCGCCGTGTGCGGGCGTGGATTGAAACAAGACGCAACTCTTTCATTGAGTCGTAATAGTCGGTCGCCCGCCGTGTGCGGGCGTGGATTGAAACTTCGGCAAGGGCGATGTAGATTTCTTCTCGTCTATGTCGCCCGCCGTGTGCGGGCGTGGATTGAAACAGCGACCACAATTTGTAAATGATATAACCGAGTGTCGCCCGCCGTGTGCGGGCGTGGATTGAAACTACCTGCGTCGGAGAATCAAGAAAAACGAGGTGATGTCGCCCGCCGTGTGCGGGCGTGGATTGAAACTTTTGCGCAATCCTTAATCGTAAGTTGTCCGGCGTCGCCCGCCGTGTGCGGGCGTGGATTGAAACTTTTTGTTTTGCCCAGAGGCGCCACGCGCGCCCCTGTCGCCCGCCGTGTGCGGGCGTGGATTGAAACTTTGCCCTGTGGCGCAAGCACCACAGGGCGATTGGTCGCCCGCCGTGTGCGGGCGTGGATTGAAACTTGCAATGATAGAGTTTGCCTTGTGGTGCCTTGCGCGTCGCCCGCCGTGTGCGGGCGTGGATTGAAACAGCCGCATTCAGCGGCGACGGCGCGCTTTTAAAAGGTCGCCCGCCGTGTGCGGGCGTGGATTGAAACTGACAAATCCTGAATGTTGCGCTTGACCGTTTGGTCGCCCGCCGTGTGCGGGCGTGGATTGAAACTTTTTAATAGAGATTACTTATACACGGAAAATCCTGTCGCCCGCCGTGTGCGGGCGTGGATTGAAACTTGGAGAGAACGTCAATCCGCTGAAAGAAAATACGGTCGCCCGCCGTGTGCGGGCGTGGATTGAAACTGCGGATTGCACGCCGAATCCGCCTGAAGAAAAGGTCGCCCGCCGTGTGCGGGCGTGGATTGAAACGGCTCGGAAGAGTGCAGGATACTAATGAGCAGCGTCGCCCGCCGTGTGCGGGCGTGGATTGAAACACAAAGTTTTTAATAAGCCGTAATCTCCAAATCAGGTCGCCCGCCGTGTGCGGGCGTGGATTGAAACCTTTTTGAAATGAACAGTAAATGATTATATTTTGTCGCCCGCCGTGTGCGGGCGTGGATTGAAACTCCGGCTGCGAAAGGAGTCTGGCAAGTGGTGGAGAGTCGCCCGCCGTGTGCGGGCGTGGATTGAAACTTTTAAGTTCCTTGACCGCCTGTTGGTTGGTCATGTCGCCCGCCGTGTGCGGGCGTGGATTGAAACGTTCCTCTTCTGCTCGACTCTCCTCATAATTTGCGTCGCCCGCCGTGTGCGGGCGTGGATTGAAACTCCACAACAAAAAAAATTATCAAAAAAAATTAAGTCGCCCGCCGTGTGCGGGCGTGGATTGAAACGCAACACAACGACGATGCAGACGATTGAGGTGTGTCGCCCGCCGTGTGCGGGCGTGGATTGAAACAATTTAGCGCGCTCCGTCGAGTTGTCGGGATAAGTCGCCCGCCGTGTGCGGGCGTGGATTGAAACAGACCGACATACTCCTGCTTGTGGGTGATTAACGGGTCGCCCGCCGTGTGCGGGCGTGGATTGAAACCTTATGATTCCGGCGCGGTGAATATCTTAATGAAGTCGCCCGCCGTGTGCGGGCGTGGATTGAAACAATGTATCACGGCGAAAGATTTTCGGGAGGTCGGTCGCCCGCCGTGTGCGGGCGTGGATTGAAACGACGTTACAGAGCAAACGGTTGATTTTGCGCTGGGTCGCCCGCCGTGTGCGGGCGTGGATTGAAACGCTTACGCCGGAGCGGGCGATACTGGAGGGAGAGTGTCGCCCGCCGTGTGCGGGCGTGGATTGAAACAGAGCAAAAGGGCGGCTGGCGGTAAAGGAGCCGATGTCGCCCGCCGTGTGCGGGCGTGGATTGAAACGCCGGATATAAGCAGCAGACGGCGCTTAATGCAGCGTCGCCCGCCGTGTGCGGGCGTGGATTGAAACAATATCAGTTCCGTTGCCGAGCCATTCTCGCCCCGTCGCCCGCCGTGTGCGGGCGTGGATTGAAACTTTGGCCTTATCTCTCAACCACTTTTGCGGCAGGGTCGCCCGCCGTGTGCGGGCGTGGATTGAAACTAATTTTCTACAAGCTATCTGGGGAGGCCTTGTACGTCGCCCGCCGTGTGCGGGCGTGGATTGAAACGCAAAGCCGATTCTGGAACTTACGCAGAACAAAAGTCGCCCGCCGTGTGCGGGCGTGGATTGAAACGCCAAATTGAGTTATTAAAAAAGTTTCACTGCGACGTCGCCCGCCGTGTGCGGGCGTGGATTGAAACTTTTAAGTTCCTTGACCGCCTGTTGGTTGGTCATGTCGCCCGCCGTGTGCGGGCGTGGATTGAAACGTTCCTCTTCTGCTCGACTCTCCTCATAATTTGCGTCGCCCGCCGTGTGCGGGCGTGGATTGAAACAATTTAGCGCGCTCCGTCGAGTTGTCGGGATAAGTCGCCCGCCGTGTGCGGGCGTGGATTGAAACAGACCGACATACTCCTGCTTGTGGGTGATT
>Ga0208940_1000184_pt1 | contig 84243 bp, 67 predicted proteins | sample AD_JPNNA6_MetaG_FD_184445 | JGI IMG/M metagenome (GOLD analysis project Ga0208940, IMG submission 184445) | Active sludge microbial communities of municipal wastewater-treating anaerobic digesters from Japan - AD_JPNNA6_MetaG (SPAdes) (version 2) | ecosystem: Engineered > Bioreactor > Anaerobic... | reverse complement strand
GCCGGAAACCCCGAAACATAACTGCCTGCGCAGTCCCAAGCCTCGGCTATCATCTCTACGTTGTAGGTAGCGGCCATGTTGGTTATATCCGTAACAACCGGCTGGTTGTACGGGTCAAAATTGTAGTGGTTGTTAGCGTTTCTAGCGATAACCGGAGCTAAGTCGAATCTAAATCCGTCCACGCCCATCGTGGTTATCCAGTATTTCAAAGAGTCTGTGATAAGAGCTCTGGTCGCAGGGTGAGTACAGTTGAGCTGGTTGCCGCAGCCGGTCGTCCCGTCCCAGTAGTATTTCTTATCGTCGGTAAGTCTGTAATACGAGTTGTTAGCCAAACCCGCGAAACTCGTCAGTTCTCTCGTGTATTCATCTCCCCACGTTCCGCCCTCGCCAGTGTGGTTAAATACAACGTCCAGATATACTTCCATCCCCGCGTCGTGGAAAGACTTAACCATCGCCTTAAACTCCGAAGTGGGTCCGCCCAAAGCTTTGTTGTAGGAGTATCTTCTGTCCGGAGCAAAATAACCGTAGGTCATATACCCCCAAAAGTTTCCGCCGGCGCCGTCGTCCGGATTGATATCGTTCGCCGTTTCGTGAACAGGAAGCAATTCGATAGTATTGTATCCCAAAGCTTTCAAGTATTTAGCCATATATCCGGCGCCTTTGTAAGTTCCAAGATAAGCCGTCGGAACGTTGGCGACCGACGCAAACTCCGACATACCGGATAAGATTGTAGCTAAATTAGCCGCGGACGAGTCTTTCGTCAAGCCTCTAACGTGAGCTTCATATATAACGGCGTCTTTTTGAGCGATCTTTGGTTTGGTTCCAAAACCGGAGGCCGCGGAGTGAAAAGCGACGCTTTTCGGAGCCCACTTGCCTGTGTCGTAGTTTCTTCTAGGTATACCCGCGTATAATCCGGGTCCCGTTCCGTACATTCCGCCGTTGTGTCCCGCGGCGAACATTGCCGGAGTCTCTTTATCATGAGTTAACTCCAAAGCGTAGGGATCGTAAAGAAGTTTATTTGGGTTGAATCTGTTTCCCGCAGAGTCGACGTCTCTTATGAAGCCCGCCGAACTGTTGCCTCTAGCCCATGAATCGCTGTAAGGCCAGTTTGGTCCCCAAGCTCTGTAACCGTATAAAAATTTACTGGAGGAAGAGCATTTAATCTTCGCTCTCCATACTCCGTCCGAGCCTTTCGCCATGTTATACCAATAAGTAGCGTCGTATCCCGTTTGTCTACTCGCGGAAGTCCCGTAGTATTCTAACAAAACTTTGGTAGCGTTTGGAGCGTAAACTCCGAATTCAAAGTAATAGTTAGTCTTGCCTCCGCTAGAGATCGAAACTCTTCTAACCCCTTTTGGCCAGGTAGCGGTTCCCCATGTAGATTTCGAATAAGGATAGCAACTGCTGGTCGATTTTGTAGGATATTTTTCGCCAATCGCTCTATCGGTACCGATTTCGGTAACCTCGACGGCTAAGTCCTCCTCAACAAGAGCTTCTTGCATATTGTCTTCTTCAACATACAATAAGTTGCCGTTTGAGCACCCCATTAATAAACCCAGCGCAGCTATGAAAGCTACAATAAGAAACATACTTTTTAAATTTTTTTGTTTCATCAAAATACATACCTCCTTTTTTTTAAAAAAATTAAATTTATCTAATGTATAATATAACACAAAAAAAAAAAAATAAAAGATAAATATGAATAAATTTTCAAAAAAGTCATTTATTTTATTAAATATAATAACTACAATTGTAAATAGGATTGTTATAATAGCCTACGACGCTATTAATAACGTAAATAGACTAAAAAACTCTAAAAAACTTTAAAAAAATCATTTAATATATTAAATATGTCCTTATATAATCTGAAAAATCTAATAATAAATAGATAAAGGAAAATAAATAATCAAAACAATATTATATATGTATAGTATAAATTATAATAAATTAAAAAAAAATAATAAATATGAATTTTATTTATTATTAAATTTTAATTCTATTTATCAAGGTATCCCGTCGGTATTTTGGGGCGAGAAAAATTCGACGCATATGGGACTAAAAATAAAATTGACACATATGGGACAGATATTTTTAATCGGCAAATCCCCAAAAAACCGACGGGATATGTTTCTGATAGAATAGACTCAATTTGGCTACCATATCCTAAAGCCCTGAAAAACTAAAGGAGCGTAATCCGATATGGAGATATAAGAGAGATTGTTAAATGTTTTTGAGTATAAATATATTTGATAATAATATTTTTCGTTATATTTGATTTTAATTTTATTACCAAAGTCGTCTAAAAACATATCTATCAACTCTTTTTTTACAAGTTCGTTAGTTACGTTTAGTATTTCGACTTTGCCTATGTTCTGCAAGGAGTCTTCGATTTTAGAAAAAAGTTTTAATTCCATTTTATCAATTTTTTCTACAAGGGAAAGGTCCAGGACAATTTTATTTTTATCCGAAGAGGTTTCGGAGGCGACCGGAAGTCCGTAGTTTGCCCCTTTAGTATTGTTAAAAAAGTCCGTTATGTTGAATTTTTTTTGAATTATCCCTTTTTTGCCAAAATGAACCTGGATATAGTAATCTCCGTTATCAAGGTATCTTTTGTGGTATTTATCGCTTATGAGCCCTTTTCCGACTATTTTTCCTTCTTCCAATTGATACGGTATGTCCCAGTAATACTTCTCGGAAGGGGGGATAACTTTGATTTTTTCGGGATTTTCGTCGCCGGAAAGAACTATTTCGACGGATAGATACGAATTGATTCCGGAATTTTCATATTTCGTTATTATCGGTCCTATAACAAAATATTCGACGGATTGTCCAAAATCGCTTTTATAATCCCCGACATACTCCGATTCGTCAACGTCGGTTTTAATTTTTAAATGGTATATCAGCGTTTTATATGAAAAGAAATCAAAAAAACTGTCTGAAACAGAATACAGGCTTTTTTTTCGATCAAAAATAGGTTTAACGTCGGATTTTGATAAAATTTTAACGTTATCTTCGTCAAAAATATCGTAAGAAACGGTAAATTTATCGTCTTTATTGTCAAAAACGAAAACCAGATCGTAATTAACGCTATATAAACCGCTATCGCTTAGTTTTGTCTTTTCGAAGTTAAAAGCGTATGTGAAATCAAGGAATTCCAGCTCCTTTTCTCTCTCTTTTTCCGCGCTATCGGTCTCTTTTAAATCGGCTTTCGTATTGGCGACGTCCCGCTTTTCTTTTACTACATCGTTTTCTATCGTATCTACATAGTTTTTTATCGTATCGGTTTTACTTTTACAGGCAAAAAACAACGTCAGGAGAAAAAAAACGATGGAAAAGCGGGATATCGTTCTCATAACGTAAAAAGAGTACCGGTTATCTTTTCAGAACCAGCAATAATCGCTCCAAAACTTTTTTTCTATCCAGCGGCTTTACTATATAGTTTTTTGCTCCGAGAAGAAGCGATTTTTTGACAAGCTCCTGTTTGCCTAAAGCGCTTACCATTACAACTTTTGCGTTTTTATCAAATTCAATGATCTTTTCCAGAGCCGAAATGCCGTCGAGTTTTGGCATAGTTATGTCCATCGTTACTAAATCGACGTTAGGATAATTTTCTTTGTATTTCTCTATCCCCTCTTCGCCGTCTCCCGCGGTGTCTACTACGTCGTACTGTTCGGAAGTTAGTATCTGAGACAACTGCTTCTTTACAAATATAGAATCGTCTACGATAAGCACTTTATAAGGGGTTCCGTCCTCTTTTATGCCCTCCGGCGGTTTTTGATTTAATGATGGAAAATCTGAACTACTTTTCATTTTAATATCCTTTAATTTTGATTCATAACATTAAGTTTAAAATCTGTCAAATATTTTACAAAAAGTAAAAAATTAATTCTCTTTTATTCCTACGATTATCTCTACTCTGCCCTGCGGCATTTCAATCGGAACTACAAGGGATTCGATCTTATTGTCCGAAATTTGTATATTATCCCCGGTAAATAACGCGGGAGGGGTTAAATCAAACTGAAATCCCAGTTCATGTAGTTTTGTAACCGCTTTACCTGTAATCATATTTGCGAGTTCAGTCAGAGTCGCGTAAGTCATTTCGTCGAATTCTTTTAGCTCCTCTTGATTCATAGCGCTCGCTATTTTAAGAGCGGTATCCTTGTCCGTATCGATTATCAATCTACCCGATACTTGTCCCGATACTTGTCCCGCTAATCCGACGATAATTACTACGCCCATCATCGGCGTTAAAGAAGGTTTTAGCGATATGTCCCTTCTTTTCAGGTCTTTTGAAACGGTTGAGGATAGTATCTGCATCGCAGAATCTACGAAAGGATTGATATATTCTACTCTCATTTATAGCTCCTAATATTTAATAATTTTTAATTAATTTTTTACATACGCTGTAATATTTTCATCTTGAATTTTAGTAAAATTTTTAATATTACTAACTTTTTCGTTATCGCCGATTACCAATACGCCGCCCGAAACAATTTTTGAAGAAATATTTTCCAAAAACGTTTTGTAATCTTCGGCCGATAGAAACAGCGACAAATCCCGCGCTACAACCAGATCAAATTCTTTGTTATACGACCCGATGTTTTGCGCGTTGTGAAATTCAAAATAAATCTTATCCGTTATCTCTTTTTTGATTTTATAAGTCGAATCGGATAATTTTATAAAATATTTATCCGGGTTTATCCACGAAGGAATAGCGGAACCGAGCGTTTCAAAGCCCGTAGCGTTGCTAACCGCAGTGAGGTTGACGTCTGCGGCGATCATCCTGATATCGACCTCTCTCATATCGGCGCTGATTAAAAAAAACAGAGAGTACGCTTCGTGTCCGTCGCCGCATCCCACGTCGAGTATTCTTACCTCTTCCGAACAGATTTTGTTAAGTTTGGGGGTTACCGCGTCCAAAAAGTTGTCGGTATAAGGTTGTTTCCAAAGCGTTCCGGTGTGTTGAGAAAAAACCTTTTTTACAATGTTCGTCGCGGCTTCCCTATCGATTTTGGGTAGTTCTTTAATGTTATTCTCTTTAGCGTATTCGTCGTATAAATTTCTGAATATGTCCTTATTGTACTCGTTGATATGAATCCCGGCAAACTCCTCGACTTGATTAGAGAAGAAAGTAAAAAATTCTTCCGACAAGTCCGACGACTGAGGCAATATCTCTCTTTTTGATTTCTCCTTATCCGAAAAAATAGACTCGGTATCAAGAATTACAAAAAGCTTATCGTTAAGCTCTATAACCCCTTCGATATATCTTTCATTAATAGAGCCAAGAAGCGGGCTTGGAGGCTGAATGTCGCTGCGTCTTAACGGAATAACGTGGTTTATCTGTTCGACGGCAAGACCCAACTGAAGGTTTTCTATTTTGATAATAATAATCGATTTTACTTCGGAATCGGCGCTCCCTTCCAGATGAAACATCTTGCCTATGTCTATTATAGGGATTATTTCTCCTCTCAGATTGAGCACTCCTACGACGAAATCGAGAGAGTTTGGAATACGGGTAAATTTTCTGGCTTTCAATATCTCTTTTACCTTCATTATATCGATTCCGTAATATTCTCCCCCTATTTTGAACGATACGATCTTAAAGTCGTATTCCATTATTTTGGCTTTGTTTTTTGACTTTATAGACTTGTTAATGCTCTTTTGATTCTCCATAAGATATTTATAATCAATATTCTTAGCGTTTATCACAATATCCTCCAGTTAACTATTGTTTTTTTTAGATCGTTTTTTTTGGTTAGTCTCTATTCCTTCTTTTAATCCCAAATCTATCAACTGAGATACGTCTAATATCAGACTTACCGTTCCGTCTCCTAAAATGGTCGCGCCGGCTATGCCGGGAGTAGAGGTGTATTTATCTTTTAACGGCTTTATTACTATATCTTCTTCGCCGATTAACGAATCTACCAAAAGACCGATTTTCTTATCGCCGGCGCCGACTATAACGACAAAAAAGAATTCCGCCTCTTCATTGTCTTCAATTTTAAACAGTCTGTTTAGACGCAACAGAGACAACACGTCGTCTCTGACGTTTATTACCTCGTAATTGTCGATCATTTTTATATTTTCCGGTTTTATCCTGATGCTTTCCAAAACCGACGATATAGGCAGCGCGTAAATTTCTTCCTGAACTTTTATCATTAATCCCTGTATTATTGCTAGAGTCAAAGGCAGCTTTATAGAAAAGGAAGTCCCTTTCCCCGGTTCGGAATTAACTCTGATCGAACCGCTTAGTTTTTCGATATTTTTTTTAACGACGTCTAATCCGACTCCTCTTCCAGATACCGAGGTAACTTTATCGGCTGTTGAAAATCCCGGTTCAAAAATAAGATTGAACGCGTCCTGATCTCGAAGAGATTTATCGGAGGTTATTAAGCCTCTCTCTATCGCCTTTTTTTTGACTTTTTCAACGTTGATGCCTTTTCCGTCGTCTATTATCGATATAGATATTAGATTGCCTTCGTTAAGCGCGGAGAGTTTGAGCGTAGCCGGATTTTTTTTGCCGGCTTTCTCCCTCTCTTCGGGAGTTTCAAAACCGTGATCTATAGAATTTCTAACAATATGAATTAATGGATCGATAAGATCGTCTATCATCGCTTTATCTATCTCGGTATCTTCCCCTTCGATTACCAATTCTATCTCTTTTCTTAAGTCTCTGCTAAGATCTCTAACTAATCTGGGAAATCGAGTAAAAATCTGCTTTATCTGCACCATTCTGACTCTCATAACCCCTTCCTGAAGCGAAGAAGAGATGCGGTCGAGATTTTGCGCGGTGGAGCGGAATCTATCGATCGCTCCTTTATATAACGACGTAAAATTGTCAAATTGATTTGTAAGAGTTGAGAATTCGTTCTGTATCTCTTTTTTTATCTGCGAATGCGACGCTCCGTCTTTTATCTTGTCGATTAGACTCGGGGTTTTTTCTATAATTAATCTTAATTTGTCTTTATAATCGCTTAAAGTAAAACCTAAATATTCAAGATTCTCAAAGAATTGAGCGCTGATCTGATTGAAAGTCGCTTTATTAATAACAATTTCGGATACGAGGTTTAACAAATCGTCGATTCTCGACGATTCGACTCTAAGCACCGAAGTAGTTACGATTTTTTGAGCGTCTCTATCTTTTTGGGCTTTAAATTTCGACTCGTCTATCTCTTTATTAACCGCGTCGAAATTTGCCGGAGTTCTCATTTCTGAAGGGGGCGTAACTTTTGACGATCTGCCGCTATCGGTCGTCTCGCCGTTTACCGCCGAATCTTTTATCTTTCCGTCTTCTCTTTCTTTACTTTTTGTTACTGTCGTTTTGACTTCCATCATCCCGTCGCTCGAAATGGGGAAAATTCTAACGTCCGTAGTAGTATCGGGTATCGTCGCGTACTCTTTAAGTTTATCGGCCGAATTTCCGGAAGCCAGTATATACGTAACGTCTTTATGGAAGACTTCGGAATATATATCGTCAAAATCCGGTATAGTCTTGATAACAAGCGCGACGTCCCTAAGCGACGTAAATACCTGTATCGCGCCGACCGTTCTCATGGGATTTGATTCGTCGAAAGAGACAATCAATTTGTACAACGGGAGATTTTCCGGATTTGATTCGTTAATTTCTAAAAGGTCGTATTCGCTGATACTAGACGCTTCATCGTCGTAAACGTCAGATTTTTCAGTAGCGATAGGCTCGTCAGCCGATTTATCCGTCTTTTTAGCGGAATCTTTTGTTTTAGACGGTTTTGCCTGGGACTCGGCGCTTCCTTTGGAGATCGCGCTAAGATTTTTGACGCATGAGGATATATCGCTATCGTAAATCGAGCCTTCCGATCTCATTCTTACCATATTTTTGATAACGTCGAGAGCGTCTAATAAAACATCCACTATTTCCGGAGTTACTTTTACCTTACCGCTTCTGATCTCGTCCATCGAATCTTCCAGTAAATGAGTGAATTTAGTCAGTTCGTCCATTTGGACCGTAGCAGATCCCCCCTTTAAGGTGTGAGCCGCCCTAAATATCGAATCGATGGATTCTTTATCGTTTGTATTTTTTTCTAAAGATAAAAGATTGGTCTCCATAATGTCAATCTGAGAATAAGCTTCGTCAAAATAGTCTTTCAAAAGCCCCTCGTCAATAAAATCGCTCATCAATAACTCCTCTCTTAAAAAAAATAAAAACAGCGCCAAACTATATAATTAAACATATTGGTAAATCTGTCAATAAATAATTGCAATAAAATACATTATGAAATATAATGCCGTTGAATTGCCGAAAATATTTTATACATAAAGCATTATAATATATTTTTTTGAAAAATTAAATATTTTTTTTAATTAATATGAGAAATTATTTTTTATTAAGAGCTTATTAAGCGAAAGAAACGGAGAAAAAATGAATTATCAGATTAACTGTTTAATTTGCATATCAAATAATTCGACTGCGACTAAAGTTTACGACGTTTTTTTAAATATGGGTATAGCCGGAAAAATTGTAGAAAATATTGATTTTTGTTATGAAGAACTAAAAAAATCTAAATTTGATTTTTTGTTTTTAGATTTTGATTTTGGGGAGGAGAGAGTATTTGAGTTGATAGATACCGTAAGAAACGACGAAGCTTTGTCGCAAATTTTTATTCTCGGTACGGCGTTATCGGCGACTGGTTCTTTTATAAAACGAATTCAGTCGAATAACATTATAGGGTTTTACGTTAAACCGATCGATTACGAGCGGTTGCAGGAAAAGATGAGCGTTATATGTAAAAAATTTAAAAATCACGTATCGGATCGAAAATATATAAGAATTATTCCGAAAGAGGACGATTTAGTCAGAGCGTTTTTTAAATTAAAAAGCGGCAAGAGAATATCGGCAAAAGTTTTGGATATATCTATCGGCGGTTTGGCTCTCTCTCTCTATTCGGATTTTGAGACGATCGAACTTGCCGAAGGCAATCTTTTGGAACATATAATATTTGAAGCGGACAATAAAGAGATCGACGTAGACGCAAAAATAGTCAAAAAAAACGGGCTTTTCGTATCTTTTCAATTCACTCATTTTTATCTGAATAGCTACGATAACTTATTGAAATACATAATGAAGAATCTATCTGAGAACGAGTAAATTTAAGAAAGAAAAATATTGACAAAAACGATTGTATATTTTAAGATAGTGGGGTTATAAAAAAAAGATTGAGGAGGACTTAATGTCAGACAGTTTTGATAAAGTTAAATCCATTATTTCGGAAAGATTGTCGATCGACGAATCTAAAATCACTATGGGTTCTTCGTTTATCGACGATCTTGGAGCGGATTCTTTAGACACGGTCGAGCTTATTATGCAACTTGAAGAGGCGTTTGGAATTCAGATACCCGACGAGGACGCTGAAAAGATAGCGACGGTCGGAGACGCCGTTAAATATATCGACGAGCATTTAAAGTAGTTATAAAGTTTGATCCGGATAAATAGTTCGGATTATAACGACCGAACGGCGGCGACGCTGCGGACGAACATACGATCTATAATAGTTTTTAGAGAGTTTTTTTGTCCTTAACGGCGCCGTCGGGTTTTGTTTAGCTTCCGCGTATTATTTGGCGATATAAAACGCCGGTTTTATGAATTTTTTGGTTTTATCTGATTTTCTATCTTCTACATTCCGCCCCTTTTCTTTTTATTTATAAAAAAATGCAGTTCTTAAGGAAAAAAAATTGAGCGTAAGTTCGGAAAGAAAAAGAGAGTTGAAGGGACTCTTAAAAAAAATGCGTATTAATTTTCGTAGTTTTGATTTGTTAAATATATCTTTATCTCACAAATCTTTTTTAAACGAAACCCAAAACAGCGATAAGAATAATGAAAAACTTGAGTTTTTGGGCGACTCTGTTTTGGGAATGGTTATATCCGAGTATCTTTATAAAACTTATAAAAATTTAAGCGAAGGCGACTTGGCTCGGATAAAGTCGCACGTAGTCAGCGAAGACTCTTTGTCAAAAATTGCTCGCGAAATAGATCTAAGCCGCTATATTTTGATAGGCAAGGGCGAAGAGCAAACGGGCGGAAGGTATAAGAAGACTATATTAGCGGATACGTTTGAAGCCTTGATAGGAAGTTACTATTTGGATTCTAATAGCTTGGCAAAAGTTCGTCAATTTATAGTGAATTTTTTTACAAAAGAGATAGAGTTGGTGCTTCAAAATAAACACGAGAAGGATTATAAAACTCTTCTTCAGGAATATGTTCAGAAAAACTACAAAGTATGTCCGGTTTACCGCTTGATACGCGAATCTGGTCCGGAGCACGATAAAAGTTTTTCAATGGAAGTGGAGTTGAACGGCAAAATAATCGGCATAGGGGAAGGCAAATCAAAAAAAGACGCCGAGAAAGAGGCGGCTAAAAACGCTTACATAAAAATTTCGTCCGTATCCGTGAAAACTGAAACCTCTAAAATTAAAAATAACGCTAAAGTTAAAAATAAATGGAAAAAGAAGCAAAATAATGATAATAAAGGTAGGAAATAAAACTATCGGCGGCGGGGATATTCCTATTCAAACTATGATAAAAAACTCCCCGTACGATCATAAAACTACTATCGAGAAGTTGGAAAAACTTTGCGACGTCGGAGCGGATATCGTTAGGATTACCGTTCCGGACGAGAGATCGATCGATTCTTTGTCGATTATTATTAGGGAATCGCCCTTGCCGATAGTAGCGGATATTCACTTTGATTATAAATTGGCTATCAAAGCGATAGAGGCGGGAGTCGCTAAGATTAGGATCAATCCCGGCAATATCGGCGATAAAAACAGGGTAGGGGAGATTGTCGCCTGTTTGAAAGAGTATAATATTCCCGTCAGAATCGGGATAAACGCCGGATCGTTGCCGGAGCATATTTTGCGTAGAAATCTTTCGCGCATCGATACTATGATAGAGTCCGCCGGCGAAGAGATCGGCTATTTCGAAGAGTTCGGTTACGACAAGATAGTCCTCTCTTTCAAATCGTCAAACGTTATGGAAACGATAGAGGTTAATAAGATCGCTAAGGCGAAATTCGGACTCCCTTTGCATATCGGAGTAACCGAGGCGGGGGATAAATTTGACGGGCTTATCAAAAATGCCGTCGGCGTGTCAAATTTATTACTGGACAATATTGGAGATACGATAAGAGTAAGCCTCACCTCGTCGGAGGAGGACGAGATTGTCGCCGGCAGGAAAATTCTCGAAGCCGTCGGAAAGCTCGCGCCCGATATTGAGGTAATAAGTTGTCCGACTTGCGGAAGGACCGAGGTAAACATAGAAAAGTTGGTAGCGGAATTTAAAGAGAGAATAAAGGGTAAAAAATTTAATAAAAAACTGAGGGCGGCGATAATGGGATGCGTAGTCAACGGTCCGGGGGAATCGAAAGACGCCGATTTTGGAGTCGCTTGCGGTAAAAACAAATCTATAATATTTAGCGAAGGAAAAACGCTAAAAACAGTTAAGAATAGCGATATTTTAGACGAATTAATAATACAGATAAAAAAATATTATGAAGAGTAAAATATTAGCTTTTTTATTATTTACGGTCGTCTTTTTGTATTCTCGAACAGATCGAAAAGATCCGAGTTGGACGTATCTCAAAAGGTCTGAAAATCTTAAGATACGGGGCGAATATGCGCTTGCGATTATCGAGGCGCAAACCGCCCGGGCGTTGTATATCGAGGAGAAAATCGACAAGTTTTATCAGGAGACAAGGGAAGCCAACAAGGACAAGACGGACTATGAGATAAAAAAAATAGTCGAGTCAAAAAGAAAGGAGTTGGCTCGCGAAGATACGTATCCTCAATATCACGAATTGCTCGGCGACCTTTACGCTTATACCGGAGCGCTTAACGACGCCGAGTATGAATACAAAAAAGCTCTTGAAGGCGAGAAATATTTTGAATATCCTCAAAAGGGGATAGAGATCAAGTATAAATTGGCGGACGTTTACGCTAAAAGCGGTAATTTTGATCTGGGAGATATCGTTTATAGGGAGATAGTCGAAGGTTTTTTCAAAACAAAACCGTCCGATTATTGGGATAGAATAAAGGTAAATATCAAAAACGATCCCACGTTATCGAGGGTGTTCAGGATTTACAGGATAGAAGGGATGGAGTATCTCAAAGCCCTTTTTCACATCGGGAAGAGGTCTGCGTTGCTACAGAGAAAGCAGGATGCGTTATACTACCTGTCGCTGGCTTCCGTCGTTTGGATGACGTATTATTCGGAGTTGATAAAAGAGAGCGAGTTTGATTTCACGTACGTCGGACCGGCCGATTTCGTCAATTTTATAAACGAAAAAGGCAAATACGAATATTCGTCGAACGAATATATAATAGACGAAGCGCTGTTTTACATCGGCTATATTTATTATTTAGACGACGTTCGGGAGATTAAGGACTATTTTTTTAACGTTTCAAAAGCGTTTACGAAAGGGACTAACAAAGAAGCGGAGTTGTTTAGTCTTATAGATTTTTTGAATAAAAAAGCCAAAGAAGAGATACATATCCTTAAATATAATGAAATTATTAATTGGTAGTAATTTTCAAAAATTAATAATAATATGAGAAAATTCTATTGTTTCGCCGTTATTTTAGCAATAACCGCTCTTAAGATATTTTCCGGCGGGATAACGCTCTCTCCGATAAATAAAACGTATATTTACGACTCTTTTACCGACGGTTTATCGCCGTTTGCGTCGTCTTTAGTTTACTTTGCAATAGATAACAGAACTAAACTTGAGTTAATCGAAGAGTACGAGTTTTTTAACGGACTACAAGGGGACGTCCTAAAAGTAAAGATCAAAGGGGGAGCGTATTCCGGATTTGTCGGATATATTTTGGAAGAGTCCGTCTCTATCGATAAGGAGAGCGTAAGAGCCGGAGCGTACGTTATAATCAAAAAAGAGGACGTTAGAGACGAAAGAAAATATAGAATTACCGGTTCGTACGTTGAAGAGGGGATGGAGTTCTTGAGGCTCGTCGACGAGAGCGACGGGTTTGAGTTTTCAATATCCGATAAAAACGATATTTGCTTCATAATAGACAAAACCGCCGAGATAAAGAGAATGTTAAGAAAAGGGTATAAACTTATAAAATGTTACGATTTGGATAGTTTAAACCCGATAAGCTCGGTTTGCGTCTGCGGAGAATATTTTTCGGATAACGACGGCTTTATTTACTATAAATCAGACTCTATTGCCTTAATTTTGCAAAAAGCCGGATATGCGAAAAGTTACGTTAAAGCCGATTCGGATATTGCGGCGGTTTTTATGCGTAAATTAAATCGAGTCGAGATAAAAGAGAATATTAGAGATTATAATATCGGCGGTTGCGAGTTTCAGATATTTTGCCAAAACAATCCGACGGGAAAGTCGGGATTATATATAAATCCTTTGTCTTTTGAAAATTTATCAATACTTAATTATCCGGATATGCTCGACGACGCGGACGAGAAAGTCGTAGGCGGTTTTTATATCGAAAATTTAACCTCCGGCGTCGAAATATTTTATATAAATAGAGCTCAAAATGCGAAACTTTTCTATTTTGATCCGGCTAATTTCAAGCGAAACAAGCTAAATATAGACGAACATATCGATTGCGGATATAATATTTCCCGGGACGGCTATTATCTGCTTATTTCTGAGAATAGTCCGGAGAAAAAATGGAGGGTTGAGATTCCCAAAACTCTCTATTCCGGATACGTTAAGTCCGCCGACGCCTCTTTTATCTGTAAATTCGCGCCCGATTCCGAATTGAGTCTACCCAAAAACAGATATGAATTTATATCGTATTCCGCCGAAACGCCTTACGATCTGATTCATGAAAAATTTGAGTTGAAAGATAGAGACCTCTCTCTGAATATAAAGCAAAAAACCGTAAAACAGAAAAGCGATTTTTTTTCAAGCGCATTTTGGGGAAAATGGAAAAAATTTGCGTTTAAAAAAGACAATTTGGCTATTGCGGCGACCGCCGGCGCGTTGGAAAATCTCGGCGATATGACGATAACCGGGCCAAATAGCGTAATATTTAATAACGGGAAATATACGATCGAAGGGAATATCGAATTTGTCGACGAAAACTCAGTTAATATCAATATAACTAACGTATCTTCAAAAATATTACATAAAGATAAGCAATTTATGGTTAATCCCTCTCTTTATAGTTCAAATTTAGTAATTCCGGCGAGATATTCGTTTTTAGCCGGCGTAATCAGGTTATCTTACGAAGGGATATATTTTACTCGTAAGAACTATTACGAAGGAGATACGATAGACGACGCCCTAGTTTTAGAAACCAATCATAATTTTAGATCGCTATTTTCAAAAGATATAGATACGGCGAGATACAAGATATATTTTTCGCAAGAATAAATATCCGAATCTACGCGCCTCGCCGGTTTTTTGGGGAATAAAAAATTATTGATTGACTTTTTATATCAGTCGTATTATAATTCTTTTCACATTTAGAGAAGGTTTGGATTATGTCAAAGTCGATAAAAATAATAATCTTTGTAGTCGGAGCGATTTCGGTATTTGTAGTCTTTAGGTTTTTTTTAGGTTTTGCCTTTTTTGTATCGGCGATATTCGCGTGCTTGGCTTTAATAGTAACCGGCGTAGTTTTAAGTCGTTTTAAGAAAAAGAGTCATGGAATATATCAAACAAATTCTGATTTGCTTTCCGGGTACAATGCGATAAGAGGGCTGATATACCGAACCAATAGCGACGATATAAGGAAGAAAGGGGAAGAGGTCGTCGCGGTCGCCGGAAAAATTGTATCCGCGATAAATAAGAAAAACATAGACCATAACGACGTTAACGTTTTGCAATTCGTCGATTACCTTGATAAAATCAAGGCTGTTTTAAACAACTACATACAGCTTGCGGCGCTTGATAAAGGCGCTTCCAACGAGAGTACTCAAAAAACGTTATCTTTACTGGAGGTCGCTCTGGAGACTTTCAACAATTATTATGAAAATATGCAAAACGAAGATATACAGGATCTAAATCGTAAAATTAACATCGCTCAAAAAACGATGGAACTTGACAACTCTTTAAGAAATAGCGAGAAAGAGCTGTAATCGCCGCTTTTTTTGCAAACATCGGCTATTTCCGACGCTCTACGGGGCGTTATGTCAAATTTGTCCGGTGGAGGAGGGGGATTTATGAAATTTAAGTTTTGTTTTATTTTGATTATGTTTGTTTTGTCTCTTTGGGGATGCGCTTTGCCGCGAAATATTAATTTTGATAAGAGATTGTTTGATGAAAATTATAATAAGTGGAAATCTCTTAATATTTCAAATTATACGTTTACGTATCGAAGTTTTGGTTTTTCCGGATGTAGAGCCGATATTGTTATTAAAAATAATAACGTTTACGACTGTTCCAGAGACGGATACGATGGATACGAAGACAACTGCAAAAATATCGACGGTTATTTTGATGGAATTCTTAGTTTTTACAATGAGTATAATGGTAAGAGTTATACCGATCAAGAGATGTTTTACACAGATATTGTCGTTAAATACGACAAAGAGTATGGATTTCCGGAATCTTGGTATTACGACTACTACTGTCCTTATAATTTGGCGGTGGACGGGAATTTTGATTTTAAAATCTCAAATTTTGATTTAACGGGCGATTGAAAAACGCCCGGTTTCGGTAGAGAATAGCGCCTTCGCCAAAGTTGCCCGGGATTTTGCGCCCGTCGGTATTTTGGGGAATAACAAATAATTTGCCGATTAAAAACATTTGCTTCATATGCGTCAATTTGCTCTTACATCATATGTGTCATTTTTTCAAGGCAGTCGCCGCGCGTCCCATATGTGTCAATTTTATTTTTTGACACATATGGGTTGGTTTTTATAATGGCGCATACGCGTCAAATTTCCTCGCCCCAAAATACCGACGGATTACGGGATTTTTTGTAATTTATGTTTTATTTATTTTGATTATTTGAAATATTATGGTATCATGCTTTGCAGTTGATAAAAATTATACTTTTATTATTTTTGCAAAAAAAAGGAGTGTCGTATATGAAATCAGGTATTAATTTTTTTATGACTTTGTTAATTTTTATTTTATTATCGTCGTCTAAAATTTTTTCCGGGACAAATTATGTCGACGGGGAATATTTTGCATGTTACGATTTTGTCGACGGTCACGGTTGGCGACCCGAACTTAAAATAGTAATAAAGAATAATAAGATAATTGACGCGATTTTTGATTATAAAGATTCGGAAGGCAATTTAAAGACAAGTAATGAAAAATATGGCGCTTTGATGAAAAAAAAGTCAAATATAGGTCCGGTTGAATTTGTGAAAGAGTTTAAACAAAGAATTTTAAAAAAACAGTCGGCCGGTATTGACGCGGTTACGGGCGCAACTCATTCGACCCAAAATTTTAACGCGCTGTCTGAAGCTATTTTGTCAAAAGCTCTTAAAGGGGATTTTTCAAAAACGGTATTGCCGATGGATTCTGATTATAGTTTCGAGAATAATGAAGAAGATAAAGAGGGATTTACCGCAAAGATTTCTATATCCTTTAAAGACGGCAAAATTGCGAATGTCGTTTATGATGAATTAAACAAAAATTCGGTTTCCAAAAAAAATGACGCGGCGTATAATAAAACGTTTTTGAAGAAAAACAAGATTTCATCGAAAGAATTAATTGATAAATTAGAAAAATCATTAATTGAAGCGCAAGATGTAGATAAAATAGCCGAAATAAAAGGGAGAGGGGCGAACGAAATATCTCAAAGATTTAAAAAATGCGCTAAATTGGCGATATCTCAAAGAAAAACCGTTAAATAAATATTTTTCGAATATCAAACCTAATATATAATTTTATTAAAAACGAAATATTATATAAAAATAAGGCGGAGTATGAAAGTAAAGAAACCTATTATAATGAAATTCATTTTAGCGTTATCGTTCGTTTTGATAATATGTTTAATTGCAAATTCGCTGAGCATTTTTCAAATGCAAAAATCTAAGTTTTTGAAAGAGTTTGATGAAAAAACCAATTCATTATTAGATTTATTTTGTTTAGTAATAAACGATTCCCTTTCAAACGAGGATTCCAAACATATTGATATTGTATTTAATTCATTTTTAGCCGATCCGTTGATAGTATCGATAACGGTCCTAGACGACGAAGACGACGGCGCGCATAAAACGCAAGACGGCGACGATTTTAAAGAAGAAAACAAATCGCTATACGTAGTCAAAAAAAGAGATATAAGTTTCGATAACTATTTAATTTGGATACGCTTTAATTACTTTTTCGCAAGAAAAGTTTAAAAAAGACTTATTAGTTAATTTGTTTCAGATTTTTATTCCTAATTTTGCGATAATAGTTTTTATTCTCATTGTAAATTCAATGCTATTGTATAGACTGGTTCTGGTTCCAATTAGATTGACCTCAAATAGTTTAATTGAGATTGCTTCAGAATACGGAAATTTAACAAAAAAGATTGATTATAGTTCGGGCGACGAAATTGGGGCTATGTCGTATTATTTCAATCAAACGATAGAAAAGATTTCGGAACTGGTAAAAAATATAAAAAAGCAGTCTATTCGCCTTTCTGAAAAAGGAACGTTTCTGTCTTCTAATATGACTGAAACTGCGGTTGTAATTAACGAAATTAGCCAAAATGTTCAAAACATAAAAGATCAAACCGTCAGTCAATCGTCGAGCGTTATTGAAGCAAGCTCGGCTATGGAGCAGATTATGCATGGAATCGAAAGTTTAGATCAATTGATAGAGAATCAATCGGTAAACGTTACCGAGTCGTCGTCCGCTATTGAGGAAATGATAGCGACCATAAGTAATGTAACTCAGACGCTTGTGAAAAACGACGAGAACATCAAAAAATTGATCGAATCGTCGGAGTCCGGAAGGAACGACCTCAATAAAATTGCGGACGATATTCAGCAGGTTGCAAAAGAGTCGGAGGGATTGCTTGAGATCAGTAAGGTTATTCAAAATATTGCAAGTCAAACAAATCTTTTGGCGATGAATGCGGCGGTCGAAGCGGCGCATGCGGGGGAATCGGGAAAGGGTTTCGCAGTTGTGGCAAGCGAGGTTAGAAAACTTGCCGAGTCGTCGGGGGGACAGGCAAAAACGGTAGCAACTATTCTAAATAAAATTAGGTTATCTATTGAAACGATCATGCGCTCAACGGAGGTTGTATTAAGCAAATTTAACGCTATTGAAAATGAAATAAAAACGGTAAGCGAGCAGGAGAGTTTTATCCGATCCGCAATGGAAGAGCAGGCGATAGGCAATAAACACGCTCTTGAGGCGATAGGTCAACTTAACGATATAAACCAAAAAGTTAAAACGGGTTCGAGCGAAATGTTCACAAGCAGTCGGCAAGTTTTAAAAGAATCTTCTAATTTAAATAAGATTACGCAGGAAATTGTCGACGAAATGAACGAAATAGCGAGCGGAACCGAACAGATAACGGTTGCCGTAAATAGAGTTAACGAGTTGGCGGAAGACAACAAATTAAGCATTGATGCGTTAATGAAAGAAGTTGGGAAGTTCAAGGTAGATTGACGTTGTAAATAGCTGCCGGCTGAATGGATAGACAAAAACTTCTAATAATTATATTATTATATTCAAAACGGGAATTCCCGTTTTGAATATAATAAGTATTTATCGAATCAATATCCCCCTTTTTTCTCTACGATTTTAGCTACTTCGGCGTTAATCATATTCTGAAGATTGGCTTTTACCATTTTATCTAAAGTTACGCTCATAAGATCCAGCGATTGACCGTTAGAACCGTAGACATTATTAAGATTCCAGTATAGTACGGTATTATTGTCTTTCCAAACGGGATATACTTGAACGGTTGAGGAATTTGAGCTTATCGAGCCGGTCGATTTATAAATCAGCGTTTTTAGCGATTTGTTTTTTAAATCAATATAGCTTAAATTAATGGCGCTGTCGTATTCGCCGGTTTTGTTTTTAACTAACAATTTTGTTCCGTCGGGAGAGAGATTAACGTAATTAATAATATCGTTGGATAACTTTTCAAGGGCTTTTGTTTTGAAATCGTATCTAAAAGCGTAAGAGTTGCCGGACATACCTTCCGTAAAATTCATGGCGGCATTCGGCGAACCGGCGTTTATAGCGGTAAATACGACTCCGGAAGTTTTATAACAGTCTACAGCGCCAATTTTGTTCACCAACGCCTTTACCAAAGTTTTAGACTCGCGATCTTCTATGTTGTAGGTTTGTAATTCGGCTAAATAGATATCGGAGTTATCGGGATTTTTTTTGATTATCTTAAAGTAAACTATATTTTTTTCGTCGAGCCACTTGTGAAAATCGCCTACGTTGGATAAAATAATTTTTGACATTCCGTCTCTAGCCGATATCTGAACTATATCTGCAACTCCCATATCCGAGTCCTCGCCGGCCTGAGCTACGCTGATATAATCTTTTGTCCCCTCGATATGAGTAATAACTTTAGACGTCGAGTATAATCTACTCTTTTTACCGTCAAGATTAATCTTATAAAGTTTTGTTTCTTGCGAATCTTTGTTGTCTTTGACGGTAAATGCGAGACTTTTTTCATCCTGAGCCCATTTAACGAGAACCGGAACGGCGTCTGAACCGTAATTCCAATCAAGCAGATTTAATTTACCGCTTGTAAAGTCCATAAAAAACACTCCCTCGCCTCTTGCAAAAGCGACCTCTCCTTTAGAATTTACGGAGACCGTTACCGGTTCGCAAGCGATTAATATCGCAACATATGTTGCAAATAATAAAATCGAAGCGATAATCTTACCAATAATATTTTTTTTCATAAAAAAACCTCCAAGTACTATAATTATCTATATTATATCGCTATTGTTAATAATAAACAACTAATTATAAAAATATCGTTATATTTTTTTGATCCGGAAATATAATCGCCAATATCTTGTCTTGATATGAAAAAAAATGTACTCCGTCGGTTTTTTCCGTGGAATAAAAAATAATTTTACGTATAATAGATGTATTTGGGGTAATTTTCGATTACGAGCGTGTGTAATAGCCGTTTTCGAGCGGCAATATTTAACAGTTGTGTCATTTTACCCAAAAAATCATTTTTCAACTTATCAATCCTCAATTCCTTCCCAACAATCTCAAGGAATCCTTCCAACCCGTATTTTGTAACGCCGTTATAGAAAAACAGTATAATATCTCGAACCGTCGAAGCCATACCGAATTCGTTATACAAGGAATGCCATCTCTTTATTCGAAGATAATCCGCTTCGCTAATTCTGAGGTATTTATCCAGCCTTTTATCGTCGGTATTGTCTATAACGGCGTATTCGGAGCGGCAATTTCCGATTACTCTCTTCATTTTTGGAATTTTTTTGTCAATAAGGCGAAACATAGTTTCAAATAACTCGCTGAACGTATTAATTTTGAACTCCTTTAGCAGAAAATCTATGACATTGGTATTCATAGATTCTGACACTATAAAGTGAAATAGATGTTTTTTGTTTTTCATAAAGTTTTCTCCTTTTTCTTTAATATATATAACACCTAAAAGTAGAAAACTCTTTACAAAAATTTGGATAAATTTTTAGAAAATAACAAATATTTTGCTAATTAAAAATATTTAACATCATATGTGTCAATTTTATTTTTAACGCCATATGTGTCAATTTTCAAAAAATCGACGGACGCTAAAAAATTAAATTGTATATTGACAATTCTCGACTTAAACGTTATTCTAAATTTACCGGGGTGGAATTAATATTTAGGAGAAGCGTATTATGGTAAAATTCAAAAATAATATTAGAAAGATTTGTAGAGTTTTAACGATATTTCTTCTTATCTTTGCGCTTGCAAGCTGTTCGTATATGCAATACACCTCTTCGGCTGAGAAGCATATAAAAAGCAGGGATTATTACAACGCCGTTTTGAAATTGTGTTACGCTTTAAACGAAAATCCAAAGTATGATAAGGCGATAAATTTGATAGCCGGCGTTTATCCTAAAGCGATAAAAGCCGAAGAGGACGATATTGAGAATATCAAAGCGTCTAGCGATAAATTTAAGTGGGATTCGGTAGTCGCGAAATACGACAGAATATTAAATATGCAAAAGTCGGTTGCGGAGTTGCCGGAGCTGATTAATAAGAAATCCGAAACTATAGTAAAATTTGAAATGAAAAATTACGAAGGCGCATATGTCGCTTCTAAAAATAACGCCGCCGAAGGGCATTATTTAGAGGGTAAGAGGTTAGCGCTTAAGACCGAAGATAGAGAGGCTCAGAAAAGCGCGGCAAAGGAATTTAAAAAAGCCGTTGGGTTTGTAGCTGGATATAAAGACTCCGAACAACTTTACGAAAAAGCGCGAAAAAGCGGTATGTGCCGGATGATTATTTATTTTGAAGATAAAAGCGGCGCGTCCGTATCGGGTTTGTCCGTAGTAGACGCTATTAACGATAAAGCTGTGAGTTCCGTCTTCGACGACAAAGCTTCTCAAGAGTTTTTGGAAATTGTCGAGAGAGGCGAACTTGACAAAATTATCGCCGAGATGAATCTTTCGAATAGAGACGAGTTTGACGACAAAACCGCCGTATCGCTGGGAGAATTGAGCGGCGCAAACGAGATACTGTTCGGGAAAATTACCGGTATTACTTATTCAAGACCGGTTACGGTTTCAAACAGTTATCAAGAGACGGCTGAAATAAAAACCGGCGAAAAAATAGTCGGATATTACGAAGACGGAACTCCTAAAAAAGCGCCGATCTATACCAAAATATCGGCAACTTTTACTAAGCATTCGATGAACTCGTCGGTAAAAATAACGGGTTCTTACAAAATAATAGAGATAAAGACTTCAAAAATAAAAGAACTTAAACAGATAACGGAAGAGACCTCTTTTAGCGATTCTTGGGGAACTTTTAGCGGCGACGAGAGAGCTCTATCTTTCGCTTCCAAGAATTTATGTAAAAAAGGTCAACCGATTCCTCCGAGCCGAGAAGAGATGATATCCGATACCGCGTATAAAATTGGAGCGTCTTTGGGAAAATTTATTATTTCTTACGCGAAGTAGTGATGCGACAACTAATTTAACGCATATGCGTTGATTTTTAACTGCAACATCATATGTGTCAATTTGTTTTAACGCCATATGTGTCAAATTTCCGGAACAATTGTCGCGCGTTATCGACGCGACGACGCATATGCGTCGATTTCTTCGCCTCAAAAAACCGATAGGATTACCGAATTTTATAGAAATTTATTTGCGCTTAAATTTTATTTTCGGATATTCGTTTACGATACTTATTTTATGAATAAAATTCTTTTTGTCGTTTGTTGGCTATTTTTGTTATCATTTTCGGCATATTCTGCAGATTATTACGATTCTCTAAGCTACGATAAGGAGTTTTCAGAACCTATAAAGTGGTATCCCGAGCAAAGCATCCATACCAAACCGATACAGTGTCGAATTTACAGCGATTACGGTAAAATTTACTATTTGATAGAGAACAGTCTCTCCGAATACGAGCCGGTTGCTTACGAAGACGGGATATTTCTGAAAGGCTCTAAGGGAAACGTAAAGGATTACGAAGTCGTCGTATTGCTTGAAAGCGACGACGGCAGAGTGGAGCTGTTTTCAAAAAGATACAGAATCGATCTTACCGAAAAACCTGATATGAAAAAAATTGAAAAGAAAAAATATTATGAAAAAAATATAGAGTATTCATACGACTCGATAAACTTGAGTTACGATTTTAACGATACAAAATACGGCGTCGCTTACGGAGAGAGAAAGATAGAATTTCCGTTTAAACTTATCGATAATGCGGAAAAAAAGAGTATAATAACTTTAAATGGGGTGGAATCTTCCAAAACCGACATGTTTGTTAGCGTCTCTTATCAAAACGGTCCCGACGTTCAGAGCGATATTTCGTTATATTCCATCGATATGACCGAAACGGGGCGTCCGTCGTTTGGCAATTTTTATTGGGGGCAGGTGTATAAACAAAATTATAAAATTAAGATTAAGCCCGCCGGCGTTAACGATAAGATATATTATTGGCTGAGAGAATTTCATAAAGACGAACTGATTTTCGCCCCGCCTTCGAGAAGTAAAATAGAGTTATGGAACGAGTATGCCGGGGCGGTCGAACTTGTATCTAAATACGGCTCGGAAGGCGCTATGGGGATAGCGGCTTTTTCAGTCGGAATGAACAATAAACCGTCGGAAATTGCGGGACCTTACTACTTTAGAGTCGAGGATAGAGAGGAAACCTTTACTCAAGTATTTATGGATGAAAAAATCGACTATAAAAGAGAGATAGCGTTTAACGATAAAAAGTTTAACGAGCCTTTGTTGGAATACGGTATGGGGCTAATCAGATTTAATTCGTTTAGTTCCGACGATAAATTTTATTTTAATTACAAATCGGCAAATTCTGTCGGGAGATCGGACAATATTCCCTGCGAAGGGGAGTATAAGTTTGTTAATAACGACGTCGAGCCTTACAAGCTCAACTTCTTTTATTCCAACGGCGAGACGATCGGCGAGGTCGTTCTGTTTCCCGCTAACGCGACTCTTCCGATTTTAAAAAATGAGAAATCAAAAAATATATATTTAAATTCAGATAAAGTAATTGAATTCTATATGCCGAAAAACGCGGTTCGCTATTCGGTAACGGCGGATTTGGATAAAGAACTGTCGGTGGATAGTAAATCTCCCGAATTTAAGGGACGATTTAACGTAGTCGCGGACGGAGACGAGGCGGTTTACAAATTGAGATTCGGAACTTTTGAAGATAACGGCGCTCTAAAAGATCTTAGCGATTATTATTATATTTATCTTAATAAAAACGTTTCTGAAAGCGGCGCGTTGTCCGAGGGGATAGACTTTGAAACTTATCACAACTCCGTAAAATTATTGACGTTGAATTGCGAAGATAAAAAGTTAAAAATATTTTATAAAATCGGCGACGCCGGAGAATGGATGTCGTATAGAGATCCCGTCGAATTTCATCCCCCTTTATACGGCGTAAGTTTTGTCAAAATATTTGTAAAATCTGTCGATACCGCCGGCAATGAGAGGGTAAATCCCGAACCTTTTATTTTAAAATTTGACAGAAGAGGGCTTTTTGTAGATAAAAACGCTAAATTAGGCGGAAATGGTACTGAAAAATCCCCTTTTAACTCGTTATTTCCGGCTTTGGTTTCGGCTAAAAAAAATAACCTTAAAATAATATACCTTATTAATGACGAGATTGATATTTCAGTTTCGTCTAAAATTTCGACCGATATTATTATTCAGCCTTATAAAAAAGGGGAAAGAGCAAAAATAGTATTTGATACTAAAAATTCTTTGAAAAAAGAGGAGATATGGTTTGACGTAACGGCCGGCGGATTTTTTGAAGCGCGAAATTTGGATTTAGATATAGTTAACGGTAGAAATCTTATCAAAACCGAGAGAACCAAAACAAAGTTATACGACATATCGTTTAATTATAAAGGCGAGGGAGAATTTTTATTATTAGACTCTTTTAAAAGTAAAATAGGGGTTAGCGGATGCTCTTTGGAAGCGTATAAGTCTAAAAAAGTCGGTTTTATAAACGCCGTTAAATCTGAAGTTATATTGAGAGCGGTAAAGTCTAACGTCGCTTCTAACGACGTCGATATGTTAAATTTTGATAAATCAAAAAAAATAAGCATCGAAGGATTTTATTGCGATATAACGTGCGATAATAGCGTTTCTTTTATCAAATCCGACTATTCTGAAATGAATCTAACAAATATCATCATAAATCTCAATGGAAGTTATAAGCGCTCGTCGGCTTTTTTGACGGAAAATAGCGTCGTAAATATAAACGAATCCGATTTTATTTTTAAAGGGGACGATCCTTTTGAGATAAAAGTTATGGATGACAAAAATTCTAAAATTATTATAGAGAACTCTCTTTTTAAAATCGATAAATCTGTCGGCGCGATAGGGTTTAATCAAAACGGCGGCACTCTCTTGTTTGCTAAAAGCGCGCTCGATATAAACGGTTGTTCAGATTACGCATATAGTTTTAGAAACGATAAGAGTAAACTTCGAATCGAATCGTCGGTTGTCAGAAACCAATTTTGCGAAAGTTCGTTAATATTTAGTTTGAATAACGGTGTTTTTGAAGGAATTAATAACTCTATTTTCTCAAACAACGTTGTCGGAAGCGCTTACGGTTTTTGGATTACCGGTAAGGTCGCGATTACGACAATCAACAGTTTTTATTATTTTTCCGAAAATATAGAAAAATGCGGATTTATTTTTGTCAATAACGACGATATGAACCGGCTCAAGCCGATTTGGAACTCCAACGCGATATCCGAGCGCGCGGTATTTATAACGTTTTCAGATAATCAAAACGGCGATACTTACGTTGCCGATTATAAGAAAACGAACTACTTTTGCGATTTTAAAGACTCGTTTGCGTTTGAACGAAACGATTTTTTTATTCCGGCGGGAAACTCTCCGCTTTTGGGAGGCGGAATCGGCGAGGATGAAACTTCGATAAAAATTCCAAAATACGACTTTTTTGGAAACGATAGACTATTTCCGGGAAACCGGGTCGACGTTGGAGCGGCGCAGATAACCGGTTATATCAAATAATGAAAGTCGCTATTCTCAATCATCCGTTTGCGGATTTTTACTCTTCGCCGAAAAGAATGAACTGCGGCGCGCTTTACTATTTGGGAGAAATTGTAAAGCCGCATACCTATTGTGCGTTTGATCTTGTCCGGAATAAAAAAAAAGAGATACGGATACCGAATAGTCTTAGATATTTATCCGAATATACCGCGCCGGATAAAACTAATTACTCGTTTTTTCAGAAATATTATAAATTCGGCGACGCCGGACTACTCGACCCCGATAAATTCGTCGCGGAAGAGTTTGACTGCGTTTTAGTTACGACCTTTGCGTTTTGTTATTTTGAGGGGCTGAAAGAGCTGATAGAGTATATAAGAAAATTTTATCGCAAACCGATCATTGTCGGCGGTTCCGGCGTTTCGTCAAATCCGGGTTATTATTTAGATAATCTTGATATAGACTTTGCGGTAAAAGGTCCCGCGGAGTTATCGTTACGTAAAATTCTTGATTCGATTGAGGAGGGGAGAGAAGTCGATTATAAGGGAGTTTTTTCAAAAGAGAAAAGAACCGCCTCAGATAATTGCGCCGATTATAGCTTCAAGCCGTACGTTTTTTTACGCGGCGATACTCTTATGTTGCAATTAACGCGAGGTTGTCCGAAAGACTGCGCTTACTGCTCGATAAAACTGAATAGCGGCGACGTCTACAGAAAATCGCCGACGGATTTGTTAGAGAGCGCTCTACAAACGCGCAGGCTTGACGGCGCAAAGGTTTATCGAATCAACTTTGAGGACGACAATCTTACTTACGATTGGGAATATTTTGAAAATGTTATGGAGATATTGAAAAAAAACGTTGGGAGTTTTACTTTCAGTTTTGAAAACGGCGTTGATTTTACGACTTTGGACGAACGAAAAATATATAAACTTATAGAAAGCGGAATTTCTCAATGGAATTTATCGTTGACCTCTGTAAATTACGATACGTTGAAAAACTCTAAAAGGAATTATATTCTTGAGCTTTACGATAGTATTATGAATATTATTGAAAAATATAATTTACCGGTTATAACCTATTTTATTTCTGGACTGATCGGCGACAAAAGCGATAATATTTTGGCTACCATACTATATTTAGCCGGAAAGAGGACGGCTCTCGGTATCTCTTCCTTTTATCCTGTACCGAATACAAAAGCCGTTTTGGGTTTGAAAGAGGAGATTGTCCCGGAATTGGCGAAGGGATCGTCGTTTTACAAATGGGGCGACGTTTCTACAAAAAAACTTATTACTCTGTTTATGTTGTCGAGATTTGTCAATAGCATAAAGACGGTTACCGTTAAAGAATGGATGGATTTTTCTGTTAAAATTTTTAAAAAAAATGCGGACTTTTATATAACCGGCGCTATGTCTGATAAAACGGCTTTATCAAAAACGGGAATTCTCGTTTCTATAATAAACGAGGATATTTACTATTGTTGCAAAGTTGGCGAAGAATATATTTTTAGAAAGCGCGATTTGGACGATCAAATTATTAAAAGATTTTTTTTCTCAATAAAAAACGATATAATTATCAAAAATAGCGGCGGAGAAGTTATTTCCGGAGAGATATGGAGCGGTTTATGGGAAAAGGCGTATCGGTCGTAATACCCGTCTATAACAGAGTATTTGAACTAAAAAGAGCGATAGACAGCGTTTTAAAGCAGAATAACGTCGAATATGAAATTATAATCGTCGACGATTGTTCGGAGGCGGATATAAAAGGGGTAGTCGATTCGTATAACGATGAAAGAATCGTATTTATGAGAAATAGCGAGAATTTGGGGGTCGCCGCTTCGAGAAATATCGGGATACGAGCGTCCAAATACGATATATTCGCATTTTTGGACAGCGACGACGAGTGGTTGCCAAATAAATTAACAACGCAGTTAAAATATTTGGACAACTCGCCCGTCGACGTAGTTCATACCGAAGAGATATGGATAAGAAACGGCGTCAGAGCGAATCAAAAAAAGATACATAAAAAGACGGGCGGCGATATTTATATTCCGTCTTTACGACTGTGCCTTATGTCGCCGTCGTCGATAATGATAAAGAAAAAGGTTTTCGATAAATTAGGGCTATTTGACGAGAGTTTGCCCGTATGCGAAGATTACGATATGTGGTTGAGAATTACGGCAAACGATAACGTCGGTTTTATTGAAACGCCGCTTATCGTCAAATACGGCGGGCATAGCGATCAACTTAGCGTCAAATATCGGGCGATGGATAGATATAGAGTTATATCAATGTTTAAGATTCTTAATACTTTAAACCTTTCTCAAATAAAAAAAGAGGCGACGGTCGATATGATAAAAGAAAAAACGCTAATCCTTCTATCCGGCGCTGAAAAAAGGCGCAAGATAGACGATATAGCGTTGTATAGAAAATGGTTGAAAGACTGCGCTAACTATCTGTCCATAACGTAACTTTGAAGTTTTGAGCTCCTTGAAGTATGCTTTAGGCGAACCAGAGCTTTTTTTTCAATTTGTCTGATTCTCTCCTTAGTGAGGTTGTATTTTTTACCGATTTCTTTCAAACTCATTGATTTTAAGCCGTTTAGTCCAAATCTGCGTTCAATTATGTCTTTTTCTTTTTGAGACAGAGTATTCAATACCGAATTTAGTATCTCGTTGAGAGAATCTTTTTCAACTCCGTCCATAGGAGACGCGTATCTGTCGTCTTTCAAGAAGTCGCCGAGATTGGAAGTCTCTTTATTGTCGTAAATTTTCGTCTCAAGAGATATAGCCGACCTCGAAATATCCATAAGGTGTTGAACTGTCTTAGGATTATAGTCCAGCTTTTTAGCAATTTCGTCCGCAGTCGGTTCGACCCCTTCTATCGTCTCTATACTTTTTTTCGCCCTCTCTATTTGTATAAGTTCGTTGGCTCTGTTTAGCGGAAGTCTTATAAGTCTCGATTTCTCGCATATAGCTTTTAGTATCGCCTGTCTGATCCACCAAACCGCGTAACTAATGAAGTGATATCCTAAGCTTACGTCGAATTTGTCTATAGCGGTAAGAAGTCCTATATTGCCCTCGTTTATAAGATCGCTTAACGGAATACCCTGATTTCTATATTTTTTAGCGACGGCTACGACAAATCTTAAATTTGATTTAATCAATTTCTCTTTTGCAAGTTCGTCCCCGTTTCTGGCTCTTAGAGCTAATTTTTGCTCTTCTTCTCTGGTCAAAAGAGGAATCTTACTAATCTCTCCAAGGTAGTACGATAAGGAGTTGTTATAATTTGGTTTGCCGTTGTTTACAATTTTTTTCATGTCTCCCATAAAATATCCTTTTAATAAGATTACCATAATACTTTAGCAACTATAGCGCCTTCATTAATATGAGAAGCGTAACTAATTTGCTATAAAGGAATTACGGTTTATTAAAAGGTATATCTATAACCTCCTTATATTAAACTCAACCAGCCAATTTCTACACACTATTAATTATCGGACGAAAAAACGGGTAAATATTATACACTTTTAAATACTAAGCGGCTTTTTGACGCCTTTTTAATCCAAAGGCTCCGCAATCGACAGACCGATCGTCTCTACCCTAGGTTTGATATGTTTAACGATATTTTTAAGCTCGCCGCGCTAGTTTAATTATACTACAAAAAATAAAAAAAATCAAAAAAAACGATAAAATTTATTTTTTTTAAATTAATATGCGTATTTGGGATAATTTTCGATTACGAGCGTGTGTAATAGCTGTTTTCGAGCGGCGATGTTTAACAGTTGTGTCATTTTACCCAAAAAGTCGTTTTTCAATTTATCGATCTTCAATTTCTTACCAACGATCTCAAGAAATCCTTCCAACCCATATTTTACAACGCCGTTATAGAAAAACAGGATAATGTCGCGAACCGTCGATGCCATACCGAATTCGTTATACAAAGAATGCCATCTTTTTATTTGAAGATAGTCCGCTTCGTTAATTCTGAGGTATTTATCCACCCTTTTATCGTCGGTATTGTCTATAACGGCGTATTCGGAGCGATGATTCCCGACTATTCTCTTCATTTTTGACATTTTTTTGTCAATAAGGCGAAACATAGTTTCAAACAGTTTGCTGAATGTATTAATTTTGAATTCTTTTAACAGAAAATCTATGACATTGGTATTCATAGATTCTGACACGATAAAATGGAATAAATGTTTTTTGTTTTTCATAAAGTTTTCTCCTTTTTCTTTTATATATATAACAACTAAAAGTAGAAAACTCTTTACAAAAATTTGGATAAATTTTTAGAAAATGATAAATATTTTGCTAATTAAAATATTTATTCCATATGTGTCAATTTCCTCCCGATAAACCGGCGGGGCACAATGAGGACGACGGCTAAGATGATAATATATTTTCGAATACAAGTCGCTTAAGCTGGGGAGATATGAAGAAAAAAAAACAGCCCTGTCGGACTGCCTTTTATCGCATAGGGGAGTCGAACCCCTCTTGCCGGGATGAAAACCCGGTGTCCTAACCGATAGACGAATGCGACACATTGAGATGCGAAGGAATCGAACCTTCGACCCACGCCTTAAAAGGGCGTTGCTCTACCGACTGAGCTAGCATCTCAAATCGTTAAGTTTTTCTTAAAGATTGCTTAGGAAGTTATCACATTTACGTAGAAAAGTCAATAAAATATTTAAAAATTAATGCGCCCCGTCGGTTTTTTGGGGAACTAAAAATATCTGTTTCATATGTGTCATTTTCTTACCCCAAAAAACCGACGGGGTAAAAAATTAATACCCGATTTTTTCAACTATTTCTCTTATTTTTTCTCTATCTTCATATACCGTATTTGGAACTAAAAAATAGGCGTTTTTAGCGTAATTTTTCTTGTATTTTGATAGAATAGCGAGTTTATCTTCATCGGATTGCAATTTATCCAATATTTCGCTCTCAAAAACTCCCGCTTCAATCTCGTTTGGTATGTAACCGATAAATACGGATTTCATGATAATCGATACTAAGATTTCTAAAATCGCGTTAGTTTCGGCAACTGGATTTTCCGGGCTAAAAGCTCCTATGGTCATCGAGTAACCGTCGCTGGTAGAAAAGGATATTTTATACCAAGACAATTTGCGGGTAAATTTATAACTTTTATTTAGATATTCAAACGAAATATTTACAATTATATCGTCTCGGTTTAACATGCTCTCTTCGATAGTATATACAAGTTCGGCGCTTTGAAATTGAATCTGAAAACCTTTTAGGGATAAATTTAATATTTTTGCCTTATATACGTTTGAAGTATTCTTCGTAAAATTTTCTATAGCGATATTTCCTTCGATATTTAACTCAAATCTATTATCCAATCTGTTTCCGGACATATAAGAGCTTTCGATATTTTTTTTCATAATATTGTTCCGCATTATGTTTATAAGTTTTATTATTATCGGAAACTAAGAGCTTAACCTCGATTTTTTTTGTTATCTATCCGTAAGCGACGATCTAAAAAAACAGCTAAAATTAATAATTTTCTAAAATGATAAAAATTTATGAATAAATTTGTCTATAAAAAAGATTTTTAGTATAATAAGATGGGCGGTAAATAACAAAAAGAAGAGTTTGTAAGTTTATGAAAGAGCGTATGTTTGGTTTTTTGCAGGATAAGAAAAAAAGCAAGTTTTTTTATTTGTTTAAGGATATAAAAGATCTGGAGATAAAATACTTTACGGAAATCGAAAAAGCTAGGTCTTTCAACGCTTTGGTAGTTAGCGCAAAGACTTTTATCAAGAATTACGACTTTTTTAATAGATTATTTATAACGAATAATATTAAGTGTTTTGTATTGATTTCAAAAAAAATCAAAACCAAAACGCATAATAAATTATTATACGATCCTATGGTTATAAAAACCATATCAAAAGATATTCCGTTAAAAAGAATATCGGAGCTTTTGAGGGAGTATAAAGAATATTTTACCTGCGATAGCGAACGGCGGGACTTGCTTAACAAAAACAAAATTCAAACGGAGAAGTTTAATACGCTTACTAAAATCGGCATCTCTCTCTCCGTTGAAAGAGATATAGAAATTTTATTTGATCTTATTTTGACAAAAGCCAGAGAGATAACAAATTCGGACGCCGGTTCGATTTATCTGACGATAGAAGCGGAAGTTAAAGACGACGACGGCGCTTTAAAAAAAGATAAGATGCTAAAATTTGTTCATAGTCAGAATTTTTCATTTCCCATACAATCTCCTACCTTTACGATACCGTTGACTAAAAATTCCATAGTCGGTTATTCAGCTTTAACCGGAAAAGTCGTTAACATCAAGGACGCTCATAAAATCTCGGGCGAAGCGGATTATTCTTATAACGTTGAAGCTGAAAAAAAAATGAAAGTTCACAACAGATCGATAATCGTCGTTCCTATGAAAAATCATAGAGGAGATATAATCGGAGTTATACAGTTGTTTAATAAAAAAAAGAATTTTCAGGCAAATATATTTGATCCCGACGTTTTTGAGAGCGAAGTCCAAAGCTACGAGCTTTCCGACGAGGAGATAGTCGGTTCGTTAGCGAGTCAGGCGGCGGTGTCGCTTGAAAATAGTATGCTGTATAAAGAGATCAAGAGTATATTTGAAGGATTTATAAGGGCTTCGGTAACGGCGATAGAGTCTAGAGATCCTACGACGTCGGGACATAGCGAAAGAGTCGCTAAATTAACGATCGGGTTGGCGAAGAAAGTTAATGAAATTGAAAGCGGCGTTTATAAAGACGTAAAATTTAGCTCGGATGATCTAAAAAACATCGAATACGCGGGATTATTACACGATTTTGGTAAAATAAGCGTAAGGGAGGAGGTGTTGGTTAAAGCCGAGAAATTATATCCGCGAGACATGGATAAAATAAAAGCCAGATTGAACTATATCAAAAAGCTCGTTATAAACGATAATTTGTTGAATAAAATCAGAATTCTCAAAGAGGGCGGTATAGAACGTTATAATTCGCTTGAGGCTGAGCTAGATAACGAAGTAAAAAATAAAATAGACGAAATTGATTATTATTTATCGATAATAGTAAAAGCTAATAAACCGACGGTGTTGGAAGAGGATAATTCGAAAATTATAAGCGGTTTGGTCGACAAATGGTATGAGAGTTCGGACGGTTTGGAAAAAGTAAGGTATCTTGAAGAGGAGGAGATGAAATCTCTGACGGTTAAAAGGGGCAGTTTGACGGAATCCGAGAGAAAGGAGATAGAAAGCCACGTTATTCATTCGTACAATTTTTTACGGAACATTCCCTGGACAAAAGATATGTCGGTTATCCCTGAAATTGCATACAAGCATCATGAGAAACTTGACGGAAAGGGGTATCCTCAAGGCGTTAAATCGGAAGATATATCAATACAAGCTAGGATGATGGCTATCGCCGATATTTACGACGCTCTTACCGCGGCGGACCGTCCGTATAAAAAAGCCGTTTCGGAAGAGAGAGCTCTGGACATACTAAATATGGAAAAAGACGACGGCAAAATAGACGCGGAATTATTAAAAATTTTTATTGATTCAAAAGTATATAAAGAGTTTTAAATTTAAAAATAAAGCGCTATAATAGATTAGTAGTAATAAAAACGGATTGATATGGATAAGAAAGAAGAAATATCGCAAGAAGTATTTAAAAAAAACATCGCTCTTTTTGAAGAGGTATTAAATAATAGCTCTGATTATCTGTTCTATTTTAGTCCCGATCCGGACGCCGTTGGGATTAGTATAGCGCTGGCTTTGTATTTGAGAGAGCGCGATAAGAATTGCGTTATATTTTTGCCTGAAGGATGCGATCCAAATTTGGATTTCTTGTTTGATATCGCCGTTTACAACAAGATTATTATTTCGGGCGATATAGACTACATAGAAGAATATGTTTCAAAAACCTGCCCCGTTTTAATATCGTGCGATACTCCTACGCACTTTTTGCTTTACGAATTTGATAAAGTAAATTCGTTTTGGAAAAAAAAGGAAGACCGCAAATGTATTGAAATTGATCACCACTTTGGCGGAGACAGCGAACAAATTTTTGAAGAGTCGATAGTTTTCTATTTCAATACAAATTCTTGTTGCGAGATATTATGCGAAATTCTGGATTATATGAGTAAAAACGGAAAGAAAAAACAGAGCGTCGACAAAACTTTTCCGCGAAATATCGTGCTCTCCTTATTAGTCGGAATTTGCTTTGACACGCAATTTGGTAAATTCGTAGTAAACAAAGAGAGTTATGATAAATGGTTTGGTTTTTTAGAGGAAAGATTGCAAAAATTGACGTGGAGTAATACTAAAAATATAAATAACGCTAAATTAGTGTTTGACACCATTAGCAGAATGAACGAGGTGAAAGAGAAAGCTCTGCTTAAATTGCTAAAGGACGTAGATGTTATTAACGGAGTAGGTTTGCTAATAATACCGCCTATTGATAAATACGAGTCGATAGCTGAGTCAAAAGATTCGACCTGTATTTTGAGCAAAGTAATTCTTGATCTATCCAATATGGTTCCGGAATATTCCGGGGCTATCGGGATTCTGACTTATTACGATACGGTTTACGAACTCTATTATTTGAAAATCAGAAGGTCTCATTCGTTTAAAAAATACGATCTTCGCGAATTGGAAGATCTTTTTGACGAAGTGTTTGGAGTATATTTTCTGGGAGGAGGAGGGCACGAGGGCGCTACAAGTTTTAGAATCGCCGCAATCCAAAGGGAAGATTTTTTAAAAAAAATACGTTTGTTTCATAAGAAGTTTGCGTCAAACGTAAAAGAACTTACAAAGGACGCAAAACCGACGATCAATTTGTAAATATTGAAAACCGGATTATATGTTTTATTAAAATTGATTTGGCGAGTTTTATAATTTTATATTCAAAACGGGAATTCTCGTTTTGAATATACTAAAATACAAATACATTTTTTTATTTTTATGGAGGTCTATATGGACAAATTAGACAAATTACTGTTGAGCTTTTTTTTATTCGCTTTTTTATTGGTTTCGTGCGCGAATACTCAGGACAGTACCGGCGACGGCGTTACTACGACTTCGACGAGCGCTTCAACGACTACGATTTCAACGTACGTTTCAACGACTACTACCACTATTTTACAATTTACTTCAGTTACCGCCAATAATAGACTTATAACTTATAAAAACTGTACCAATAACTATAATCTACTAACTCGCGATATTAAAGTCTATTTACCGGCGGGATACGATCCGTCGGGCGACGCGACGTATTCGGTAGTCTATATGCACGACGGGCAGAATCTTTTTTTCGCCGGCGGTCCGTTCGGTTCGTGGCGCGTTGAGAAGGCGTACGACGGATTGATAGCTCAAGATCTTATAGAGCCGCTAATAATAGTCGGTATTAATAACACAAACGATAGAATTCCCGAATATACGCCGACTTTAGACTCCAACTTTGTCGGTTCGGGTAAGGGAGAGAGTTATGTAAATTTTATTATTAACAATCTTATACCGTTTATAAATTCCAATTATAAAACAAAAACCGGTCCGGAAAACACGGCGATTATAGGTTCTTCTCTGGGCGGGCTTATATCTTTATACGCGTCGTGGAATCATCCGGACGTATTTGGCAAAGCCGGTTGCCTCTCTTCGTCGTTATGGTGGGACAAGAATAACTTGCTGAATCAAGTTCTTGCTTATACCGGAAGTAAAAAATCTATTAAATATTGGATAGACTGCGGCACTGCGGAGGGGAACGACGGAGACGATCAAGAAGCCGACGCCGATAACGACGGCAGAACTTATATGATAGAAGACTCAAGAACTTTGTCTTATCGACTAAGCTCGCTGGGGTGGCAAGATAACGTCGATCTCTGTTATAAAGAGGACGTAGGCGCGGCGCATAACGAAGCGGCGTGGTCGGGTAGAATCGACGACGTTCTATATTTCTTTTTTAGAAAAAGCGCGCCGGAGCTTACCGGTATTAATACTCGACTTTTTGCAAATAAAATCGGGCTAACGGGTATAACAAAAACTTACGCGTCGACGGATTTGAAGTACGAAAACGATTTTTCAATAACGCAGGTCGCGACAAATTTAACGGTTTCCGACGCAACCGTCGCGACAGTCGACAATGCTCTTTACGGTAAAATTACGCCGCTAAAAGCGGGGACGACCAAAGTTTCCGCAAGTTACGGCGGTTTTAATTCGGAGGCTGACTTAGAGGTCGTAGAAGATCTGCCGGTAATGATAAGAGTTTTCTTTAACGTAACTTGCCCGAATACCGGAGGCGCGGCTAATATCTATATAGCCGGAGACGGCGGACCGGTTCCGTCGGATAAGATATGGAATCCTTCCGGTTTTGCGTCGACCGCAAAGGTTAGTTCGACGAATTACCATTTTTTGTTTAATATGAAGAGAAATACCTCGTTTTCGTTTAAATTTACAAAAAACGGAAGTTGGGAATCCAGAGGTTCGAACAGAATATTTAGTTCCGCTGAAGACGCAACCGCGGATTTTACCGTAACTTCTTGGTAATTATAGAATTGGACAAACTAAAAACGTTACGATATGCAGATTTATAACTAAAGGGACTTTTTGATAAGTAATTAGAGGAGAAGGGATGAGCGACGTGAAAAAACCCTGGGGAGGGAGATTTAGAGAGAAAAATCACCCTTTATTTGAAAAAATGAACAGATCTTTGCCTTTCGATATAAGAATGTATAAAGAGGATATTAAACTGAATTCGGCGTATTCTAAAGAGTTGAATCGCATAGGCGTTATCAACGACGTTGAATTGAAAGAGATACTTGAAGGATTGAAAATCGTAGAGAAAGAGATAGAGCGCGGCGGTTTAAGCGTATTTGATAGCGAGGTAGAAGATATACATATGGGGGTTGAAACTCTGCTTGCGCAGAAAATAGGAGACTCCGCGAGGAAGATGCATACCGGTAAAAGCAGAAACGATCAGGTCGCGACCGATATGAGGATGTATCTTTTAAAAGAGATCGAAGTTATATTAGAGTTAATAAAAGCGTTTCAGAAGGAGATAGTTTTGTTGGCGGAGAGCCGGATCGGAGATCCGATGCCGGGATTTACGCATTTGAGACAGGCGCAACCGGTTCTGTTTTCACATTATATAATGTCGTTTTTCTTTTCAATTCAGAGAGATTACGAGAGATTGAGCGATTTGAAGAAAAGAGTATCGATTATGCCGCTGGGTTCCGCCGCTCTGGCCGGATCGGCTTTTCCTTTGAATAGAGAAAATTTAATGAAAGAACTTGGATTTGATAAAATTTGCGAGAATTCTATGGACGGCGCGTCGTCCAGAGATTTTATACTGGAATTTTTATCCGATATATCCATTTTATCGATAACCTTATCAAAATTTGCCGAGGATTTTATAATATTTTCGAGCGAGGCTTATAATTTTTTTGAACTTAGCGACAAAGTAACTACGGGCTCTTCTATAATGCCAAACAAGAAAAATCCCGATTCGCTTGAGTTGACCAGAGGGAAGACGGGCAGATTAGTAGGAAATATGGTCGCGCTTTTTACTTTACTAAAATCTCTTCCGTCTACTTATAATAAAGATCTGCAGGAGGATAAGGAGCCGCTCTTTGATACGATTGATACTATAAAGGAAGTTCTTGAAGTAAATTCAATTTTATTGCAAACTATCGAGGTAAAAACTGAAAATATGCTAAATTCTATAGATTCTTTATCTTTTGCGACAGAATTAGCCGATTACCTTGCTAAAAACAACCTTCCTTTTAGAGAAGCGCACCGTATAGTAGGCGCGATAGTGGGAGATTGTCTTGATAAGGGGATTCTTCTAAAAGATCTAAAAGAGAGCGATTTAGAGGCATATTGTTCGTTATTTAGAGGTATAGGGGATAAATGGTCTGATATAAGCTCGATAATTTCAAAAAGAAACCTTTTTGGCGGAACTGGCGTTGAATCTGTAAAAAAACAGATAGAATATGCAAAAAAAATTGTTGTAAATTAAATTTACATAATTGTTTTTTACCTTTTTATATGCTATAATGGTTTGTGTCTTTGGAGGCTGTTTTTATGAAGAGGGTTTGTTTTGCGGTTGCCGTTCTGTTTTTATTGTCAACGATAAATTGCGTAACGGGAGCCGATAAAGATGTAAAAAAGTCCGTAAAGTCCGCTAAGGTAGAGTTGCCCGAATGGTTGTCGGGAGAGACTCCCAGATCTCCGGATTTTATTTACGCGGTAGGCTCGGCTGAAAAGTCAGGTCTAGCTATGGCTAGAGAGTCGGCCGTTTTAGCGGCGAGAGCCGAGCTTTCAAAAACTATTGAAGTAAAGGTTGATTCTTTCGTAAAAGACTACGTAGAAAATTCTAAATCCAAAAACAGAAGTTCTATGATTGAATTTACTCAATCTTTTTCTAAACAAATATCTCAATCGGTTATTATCGGATCGTTTATAAAGGACTCCTGGTTGGAGGAGACCAGATCGGCCGTTAAATATTACTGTCTTTTAGCTATAAAGTCTAAGGATCTTGAAAAATCGATTGCCGAGACGAAGGACAAACTTGGAAAGAACTATCCTGAAATCGAGAAAGAACTCGACGGCTTAGTCAAGAATGTTAAAGAAAAACTTAAGATCGAAGAAGAAAAAATTAGAGAAGAAACTGAAGCGAAACATAGCGGGGACGTTTCCGTCGAAAAACAAGAGCCCGAAGTATCGACCGGCAAAGAGCCGGCGTGGATTAAAAAATATCCGACCGATAAAAAATACTACATCGGCATTGGAAACGGCTCTACTCTTCAGGGCGGGCAGGATCAGGCGATTAACTCCCTAGTTTCTCAAATAAAATTGAAAATAAAGTCTGAGTTAAACGATTACTTTAAGGAAGTTAACGGCGTTACCGAAGAAGAGGCGTCGCAAAGCATAAAGATTACCGTTAGGGAGAGTATAGAGGACGTCGAGATAGTAGACGTATGGTACAAAGAGGGGAGGGGGTATTGGGTTTACTGCAGATTAAATATAGAAGAGTATAAAAGAAAGCAGTTGGAAAAGATGGAGAACGCCAAGTTAAACGCGTTGGATTTTTTATCCAAATGCGACGCCGAGTCGGATCCCGCTTTAGCCTTTAAATTTGCTTTTATGGGGTATTACAATCTGGCAAAGTACGTTACCAACGCTTTAAAAGCCGATTATAACGGTAAAAAGGTCATAGTCGTAAACGAATTAATCGGGCGTATGCAGAAAATTTTGAGTCAGACCGTAGTCTCTTCAAAGCAAGACGGTTACGAGATAGATAGAATTTCCGCGGAGTCGGTAAAGTCGTATTTTGAATTTAAAACTAACAATAAACCTTTGGCAAATATGCCCGTTCAATTTAAAACAAACGGTATAAAGGCCGATATGTCCGTAAGTTCGACGACGGACGGTATGGGGAAGGTTTTTTGCGTCGTTAACGGCGTCGTCGATAAGGTTAAGTCGTTTTCTTTATACGCCCAGCCGGATTTTACCGAATTTTTATCGGGGACTCTCGAATACGAGGATGAGCAGGATTTTTATTTGAATAAGATAACTCAACTCGGTTTGCCCGTTAAAGAGGTTACTATTAGCGTGAAAAAGCCGGTATTTGGATTTGAATTGGTTCTTCTTGACGATATGAAAAAGGATACGAGGAATATATCAAAATTTGACGCTTTTGCTTCAAATATTAAAGCTACTCTTTCCGATAGCTTGGACGCCGATTTTACCGACGGTAAAGCGAAGTTTAGTTTCAAGATGATTTGTAGCGGAACTACGACTACGTCGGATTATTCGGGGCAGGTATTTACAAGATTGACCGTAACCTTCAAAATATTGGATAACTCTACTAGTCGCGAGATATATTCAAAAGCTTCTCCGGAGGTCAAGGGGGGGAGCGTAACGGATATAAAATCGGTACAGAAAGCGATCGATAAATATCTCGAGGAGTATAACGAACAGATGATAGAGGAGTTATTAAATAGCGGCATTAATTAAAATAATTATAAAAAAAAGGAGTGAAAAATGAAAAAAATTTTTGCAGTATCTACCTTTGCGGCATTTTTACTATCTGTTTTAGTTGCTTGCGGAGGCGGCGGAGAGACGACGGAGACGACGAACGCTCCGACCAGAAAAAAAAGAGCGGACGTTCCGGCATGGTTTTTGATGCCTCCTCAGACCGAGGATGCGATTTATTCAGTCGGATACGCCAAAAAACAGAATATGCAGTTGGCTTTAACGACTGCGGCAAACAGAGCTAGAGACGAGCTGTCAAGAGTTCTTGGCGTAAAAGTCGCTAATATGGTTAAAGATTTTATGGAAGAAGGAACCGTTGGTTCGGATAAGGAAAAGACCGGACAAACTATCGAATTTTCATCTTCGGTATCAAAATCTATAACTTCAAATTCTATGTCTTTAACTCAAATATCTCAGCAAGAACTCTACGAGTTGGATAACGGATATTTTGAAGGTTTTGTTCTTATTAAGCTCGCTATTACCGATATGTCGAGTAAGATCGACGAAGTTATGAAGAATAACGCGGCGGCTTTTGCTAAATTAGCGGCTAACAAATCTTTTGACGAACTAAACGCCGAATTGAAGGCTTTAAATGGAAAAGATCCTGCGTTAAAACCTGCCGAAGGCAATCCTGAAGAGACGGACGAATAAGTTTTAAAAAAAATGGCTATCGGACGATAGCCATTTTTTCAATTATTTGAGATACTAAGAACCTGATGAAAAAGAATTACTTTGTTATTATCGTATTAATATTCTTAATTAACGGAGCTTACGCTCAGTTGATATTAAAGGGAAACTACGGTATAAACAACGCCAGATTTTTTAATAGTCCGCCGGTAAACGGGGATTGTCTTTACTTCTCGTTTTTAAATCAGAGTTTTTCGGAGAACAAAGAGAAATATTATATAATGAATTGCCTGAACGAAATAGCAAAATTTATTTCGTTAGAGATCGAATTTAGTTCGTACGATCAAACGTTCGGCTCATTTTTGTTGTCCGATAGAAAAATAGCCGCGACGGGCGACTCTGAGATTACTTTGGACGTAGTCGATTATGTGAAAATAGCCGGATCGGTAGGAACTAAACAGGGGGACGTAACGATAGTTAAAATTCTTAAAAAGGATTTAGCCAAAGTTTGGGTAAAATATAATCCGTTTGAATTTCCTGAGTTTAATTTTTTTATCGACAGTAAAATTTTATCAAACGGAGTTCCGATATGGTTTCAAAACCCTCCTAACGCGGACGGTTATATTTTTGGAGTCGGGGTCTACCAAAACGATTCCAGACCGAGCCACCTTGTTCAAAAAGCGGATATAGAGGCGAGAACTAATATTATCAAGTCTATTAAATCGGAAGCTAATTCTGAGTTAAGAGATTTGATCATAGATAATTTTGAAATGACCTCGTATTACTCTAATCAAAAGAGTAAATCTTCTTTAGCCGGCTCTTATATCGTAAGAAGATATTTTGATGAAAATAAAAAAATAGCGTATAGTTTGGCGGTTTATAAATATTAAGCCGTTTAAAGAAGTTGCGCGACGGATTGAGTAAAATTAATTTTAAGGAAATTTTAGAGCGGTCGTATGAAATTTATAAGCATAATTTTATTAATTATTATAACTTTTTCTTCATGCCTTTTAGAAAAAGAGATAAAGATGGATAAAAATATCGCGCCCGAAGAGAGCCGATTAGATACCTCTTTTTTGATGAAAGAGAGCTTAGACGACCTATTTATTATCGAATCTTCAAACGAGATAGATAGTAAAGTCGCGATAGACACGGCGACGGCTAAAGGTCGTTACAGGATGTCCGAATATGTGAAAAAAAATATGGAGAGGATTTTGGCGGACTTTTTGATTAGAGCCGACGCCGATCCCTCTTCGGATCTGTTTGCTTTTGTCGTTAGGGGCGCGTCCGATAATCTTGCCGAAGTCGCTCTACACTCTTCGACGGTCGATCGGGTTTTCCAGGATAAAGAGACCGAGCCTCATACGTTTTTTACTGTTATCAAATTTGCTTTGAAAGATTTTGCAAAAGATATAGACGTTATGATGAATAAATATATTGAGAGTTATGTCAAAATGAATTCGACAAGACCGTTTGGGGATTTTAAGAAACAGATATTGAATTTGAAAAGTTCAGATTTTAAAGATAACTAAATTCACTGGATTTATTTATGAAAACAAGAAGGAAAAAAAATAGTAAATTAGTATTTTTTGTAATAATAATAATATCTTCGTTGGCGTTAACGTTTATATTATCTTTGACCGAGCCTTTTATCATTTTGAACAACAACATTTACGACATCTTTTTTAGAACGCGTAAAGCCGAGAGAGACAAAACCGCCAACGTCGCTATCGTCGATATTAACGACGTTAGTTTGAGAGCGATGCAGGAGAAACGCTCAATACTGTGGCCTTGGTCGAGAAATTTGTACGCTTTGGTTGCCGATTATCTTGTCAAAATGGGCGCAAAAGCGGTTGTTTTTGATATTTTATTTTCAAGCCCCGACATAGACAGGGCGGATAGTTTTGGAGAGGATAACGACTACGCGTTTGCGGACGTTATTAATAATTCGGGAAAAATAATATTATCCTACAACATTGATAAGTATATCGACTCGGAAGATAAACTTGATTTGCCGGAGATAAAAAACGCCGGCGATTTCAAATACGTAAGCGAGTATAAAGGGGTTATTCCCCCTTATTATTTATTTACGGAAAATAATAAAAACTTGGGGTATGTTGAGATCGAGGCTGAGACCGACGGCGTTATCAGACAATATATTCCTTTTGTAAAGATAAAAGGGGATTATTGCCCGTCGTTGGCGGCGACGACATATTTGTTGACGACGAACAGAGATAGCGTTCCGTCAAATTTAGTATTAAATAGGAGAGGTAAGTTTGCCATAAATTGGTACGGTCCGGGAGGATACGACCTAGACGATAAAGGGGAGCAGATCAACCAGACTATAGATTATTTTTCATTTAACTATGTTTTTGAGAATGCGTTAAATGCAAGGAGAGGATTGCAAACGACGATAACCCCCGAAACTTTTAAGGACAAAGTCGTTTTTATCGGCTCTAGCGCAAGAGGGCTGTTAGACCAGAAAAATACTCCTTTTACCGTGAAAGGGAAAGCGTATCCCGGAGTCGAGATACATGCGACGGCTTATCTAAATATGGCGCATGAAGACTGGATAAAAAAGGCAAATATTTTTCTTGAAATAATTATATTTCTACTGTTATTATCATTTTTAGTCTATTTTGGTCTAGAAACAAAGTCTTTTGTCAGATATTCGTTATATTTTATGATAACGTTTGTCGTTGTAGTTATAGTTCAATACTTTTTGTTTTCTAAATTCAATATCGAATCAAGAATAGTATTTTTCTTTGTATTTACTCTTTTGACGTTTTTATCTACGCTTTTGGTCAACTATATTTTAGTCGGAATGAGTAGAAATATCATTAAAAATGCGTTTGGAGCGTATCTTAGCCCCGATTTACTCAAAAAAGTATCCGAATCGGCTAAACCTCTTGAAACGTGGGGCGAGGAACTCGACGCTTCGGCTATGTTTATCGATATACAAGGATTTACAACTTTTTCGGAGAAAAACGCCCCAGAAAAGGTTGTCGAGGTATTAAACGAATATTTAAAAGCGTTTTGCGACATTATTATTAATAACAGAGGTCTTGTTAATAAATTTCTTGGAGACGGGCTTATGGCGCTTTTTGGGGCTCCGACCAGGTTTAGCGACCATTCGGATATGGCGGTTAAGTCCGCGTTTGAATGTTATAAAATAAATAAGGAGTTGTCTAGAGATTTTGGACTTAACGTTCGTATAGGAGTTAATTCCGGAAAGATGATTTTAGGAAATATCGGCGGCGGTAGAAGATTGGAATACACCGCTATAGGAGATAACGTAAATCTGGCGAGCAGGTTGGAAGGGGCGAATAAATTTTTTGATACCAGAATAATGGTAGGCGAGAATACTTACAACGCGTTATCGGATAAAACTACGCTCGATTATCTTGGAAAATTCAGCGTCAAGGGAAAAGATATACCGGTAGGATTCTATTTTTATTCGGACGGTTTGCCGGAGGATATACTGCAATTTAAAAATATCGTTAAATATTACGAAAATGAAAATGAAGCCGAATTTATTAGAGCTATGAAATATTTTGATAATAAGAATTTCGGACCGGCGGCATATTACAAAAATTATTACGAAGAGAAAAAAACGCTTGGAAAGCCGATAAAACTTATGGAGAAATAACGCCGTAATCCGTCGGTTTTTTGGGGGAAGAAAATGACACATATGATGTTGCGGAGAAAATTCGACACATATGCGCTACATAATTGCCGCGTCGCGCCTCGAAAAAATTCGACGCATATGGGATATGGGGATAAAAATTAAATTAACGCATATGTGTCATTTTAAAGGAACTGTCTCAAAAGTTGTTATTCCCCCCAAAATACCGACGGGACGGATAACGGTTATACGACGGTTTTCATTTCCGCCTCAAGGTTGCTCTGTAGGTACTTAAATATATATGAAAATATTTTGTCCTTAATGAAGCTCGACGCGCCCGGATCGAATAAAATGACGTAAGTTCGGTCGTATTCGTTTTTTCTTACGCCTAATATTTTCCCGGACACAGTAACTAAAGATCCTTTGAGTTTCAGTTGAATGTCCGGAAACGACGCGTTTACGGGCATATCAATATTTGAGTCAAATCTACACGCCATTCCGACCGAACTTATATCAAGTATATCGCCCGTGAGCAGTTTGTCGTAAATTTTAACGTTAAATTTTGCGTTGACGTCGCTTTCGCATCTGGCTCTGACGTATTTTCTACGCCCCTTCGCCTCGTTTATAATAAGCGTCCTAAGAAGCAGATCTTTAGTCTCCTTAACGCCCGCTTTTAACTTGATATAGCCGCAAGGCAACCCGATTTTTTGAATATATTTATTTTTAACGTTTTCATCTTCGTTATAGGATATTATTCCTATTTTAAACTTTTTTAAACTGGGGTCGTTGACTAAAGATTTAACATACTCTTCCCATTTAGGTTCCGGCATGACCGCGTCTATATTAATAAACAGAATTGAATTGGGATACTTCTTAAAAATTCCGACAGCTTTTAAGTGATCTTTCACGAAATAAACTTCATACTCTTCGCGTAAAATCTCGTTGATAAGATCTTCCTGTATAATACTGTGCGGATAAAGGAAAAACACTTTTTTACCTAAATCGTCCGGCGGACTAGGAACTTTAGCCTCCTGTCGAGCGTTCGGCGGGGGATCGGATATATTTTGAGTATCGCAATTATTCATAAAAGCGCCTCGTCGCTAAGCGGTAATCTCAATAATTATTAATGCCATAGTAATAATAAATTTAAAAAAAATCAACCTAATTTTTCAATAAAGTTTTAAAGAAATATATAAATTTAACTAAAACGATAATAATTGTAAAATATCAAAATAATATAATAATATTAAAAAAAAATATGTAAAAAAATTGCGGCGTAAATAATATTATGATATAAGTTTCGCATGAAAAAAATTATCCGAAATATCTTTGCAGTGATTTTTTTGTTTATCGGTTTTCTAGGCGGGTTTATACCTATTTTACAGGGATGGGTATTTGTCTTAATCGGCTTTATTTTACTGGATTTTAGTAAAAAAGAACTCCTTGAAGCTAAAATATTATCTATTATCGGCAAAACTAAGATCGGGAGGAAATTAGCCGACCTATGGGCGAGGGTTAAAGATAAAAATCGCGACGCAATAAAATACGGGGGGGATAAATTTTCGGATATTTACAAAAAAATTGATAAAAATGTGGAATAGGAGATTACAATGAGTTATATAGTTGCAAAATTTGGCGGTTGGGCTAATTCAACTGCTGATAGAGTTAAGAGATCGGCGGATCTGTTTGAAAAAAATCCCGATAGAAGAATTAAAATTAATTCGGCAATAGGCAAAGTGGAAGGGCTTCCAAAAGTTACCGATTTACTTATCGAAGGCGCTGAAAAAGCGCTTAAAGACGGGGTATTCCCTCAAGATGTTTACGATAAGATAAAACTTAATCACTATTCTGTTTTTGAACCTCTGGGTATTGGTAGGGATAAAATCGACGAAGTAATGACTATTTTGAAAAGTTATATCGAAAGAAAAGAGGAACTCTCTAAAGATAACTATAGGGCTTTAGTCGTTGGATCGGGCGAAGAGCTGTTTACTCGATTGGACTATATTTATATGAAAGAGATCAGAAATATGAACGTAAGATACGTCGATCCCAGGGAAATCGGGCATTTTTTAGAAGGTAATCCGCTTGACGGTAAGATACTGGAAGAGACGTACGACAATCTTTCAAAATTAAGGCGCTACGAGGAGATAATTCTTTATCCGGGGTTTTTTGCCGTCGATAAAAAGGGAAGACCGATGTTGTATAGCAGAGGCGGAACCGATAAGACTGCGGCCGACGTTTCGGCGGCAGTAGGCGCGGATATGTATGAAAATTGGAAAGACGTGGACGGAGTCTATTCGGCGGATCCAAGGATTGTTCAAAACCCCGAGTTGATGAATGAAGTTACTTATAAAGAGATAAGGGAATTGTCGTATATAAGCTTCAACGTGCTGCATCAAGAGGCGATGATACCGGTAATGAGAGCTAACATTCCAATTTGCTTAAAGAATTTGATGAAACCGGAAAGTTCTGGCACGACCATTATTAATAAAAGAGAAATTTTAAATAACAGACCGGTCGTAGGTATAGCCCATATAGAGGATATGTTTTTTGTAAATGTTGAAAAACTTTTGATGAACGAAGAGATAGGTTTTGCGGATAAGTTGACGGCAATCTTCAAAGAGCATAATATAAATATAGAGCAGATAACTACCGGTATCGATAGCATGTGCGTCGTCGTTTCCAGCAAACAGTTTCGCGAAAAAACGGTTTATACCGGAGTAGCCGAGGGGTTGAGAAAAAAAATAGATATAGACGAGTTTTCTCAATACGCTCAAAACAAGCTACATTCGGACGTTTTTAAAATAAGGAAAGATAAAGCTCTTATCTGCGTCGTCGGCGAAGGGATGAGGCGTAGCGTCGGCACGTTATCCAGAATTGCGGGAGTTTTATCGAAAAACGATATAAATATTGAGATTATAGATCAAGGACCGAGCGAAAGAAACGTAATAATCGGAGTCGATTGTTCAAAAGATAAAGACGCCGCAAAAAAAGCGGTAAATTTTATATATCAAGAGTTTTTTAATTAAAAACATTTGTTCCATATGCGTCGAATTTTTTTTTGACACATATGTTGCAATTTCTCATCGGGGAACGGCGCGCCGCATATGCGTTAATTTCTATCCACCATATGCGTCGAATTTATTTTGGCTCGACTCGATTTTCCTCTTCTCATATGCGTCGAATTCCCTCCTTGATACCATATGTGTCAAATTTCCCAGCCTCAAAAGACCGCCGGCGCGCGTATTAATAAAAAAAAGCTCCATACTTGCGAGTAGGAGCTTTTTTCAAAAAGAATTCCAATCCTTAAATCATTTTATATTTTGCTTTGATCTCCGACTGAGCTTGCAACCAATCCGTAAAGTCGTCCCCGGGTATGTGGTTCTTTTTTCGCTCTTCATAAATCTCATAAGCTCTTTTTTCTATCTCCGAAAGAAATTGATTCAAATCTACGTTAGATTTTTTTTGCTTACAACCAGTCGCTTTTTCATCATTTTTTATAACCGAATTTGAAGTGTTTGACGTCGTTTTTTTAGCCATTTTTGACTCCTTAAATAATATTGCTTTCGCTATTATATAATAAATAATAAAAACGTCAAGTATAAAAGCAAATTAATTAACTATTATTTAACCTTTCTCTGCTTAAAAAATGATTTTGGTTCGATTTTCTTCCTTATTGAGTCAATTATAGCCGAATCGTAAGCGTCGGTCTCTATTAAAACTTTGTATAGCCCGTCGACGTCTTTAAAAATACAAAATTTAAAACCGGGAATTCCCGTTTTTTTGTCAAGATAGAAATTAATTGCGTTAGCAAGCATCGCAAAAGAGCCAATTTGTATATAATTTTTATCAACTTTAAGATTAGGGATAAAATAAGATTCTTCGGGGGTTTCAATGAGTAATTCGACTTCCGGTTCTTCTACCGAAACGGCTTCTTCGTCGATAGGATCTTTATCCGCAGTAACGCTAACCTTTGAATTATCGTAAGAATCAAATTCGTCGTTTTCATCAAATTCGTCGATTTTTATCGAACTATCGTCGGATAAGTTTTCGACCGACGCGATTGCGGTTTCCGAAGAAGAGCTATCGTCGATTTTTGGAATAGTATTTGGATCAAACGACGAATACTCTTTCAACGTCCATTTTGTCATTAATTCTTCTTTATCGGTTTTTTCCAATTCGTAAAGATCAAAAAGTCCGATGTTTTTTCGATAGAGGCGATACCCGACTGTTGAAAGGTCGTCGGACTCTATATCCACTTTGACAAAGTCGTCCGTAACGCTTGAGACCGTATTTATTCGATAATTAGAAGTCCATTTATCGCCAATTTTAGGATTTAGCGGAAAAAACTTTGTTATTACATATTCCGTATCGATTTTCTCGTAAAAAGAGATAAAACCTTCGTTTTCAATGAAATACCAACTTCCGTCGAGCTCTTTACACTCTACGTAAAAAGCCGCGACGCCTTCCAGATTATTTTTAACGTCCGTTACGCTATAAAGACCTTTGATCTCCCAGGTAAAGTCAGTCTTTGCTCCATCCATTTCAAGCGTCCAACTCCATTTTGCTCCGGAAAATAAGGGAAAATATGAGTTGCCTTTTAATACGCCGTCGCCGTCTAAATTTTTAATATCTTGAGAAAAAACTGCCGAGCATAGGCTCAATAGTAGAATAATATGGAAATATTTTTTCATTTTTATCCCTGTGTAAAATAAATTTAAAACTATTTAACAAATAGCCGCAATATACTATAATATTGATAGTAAATTATCGGAAGATATGAAAAAAATTACAACAATAATTAATTTAGTATGAAAAAAATTTTTATTGAAGAGAATATTATAGATTTTGATTCAAAAGTTAGAATTATGGGAAAAGATTTCAACCACATGTCAAATTCGCTGAGAGTATCGGTCGGCGAGGAGTTTGTCGTCGGGGACGCCTCTTATAACGAATTTTTAGGGATAATTAGCGAGGTCGATAAAAATGAGATATTAATAGAGATAAAAAATCGAATTGTAAGGAAACGGAACGATATAGACGTAACTTTATTTTTTTCGGCACTGAAAGGGGATAAAAATGAAGATATTATCAGAAAATGTTCGGAAATTGGGGTAAATACTTTTATTCCGACTATTACTAAAAACTCTATTGTAGAACTGAACGACAAAAACGGCGCGAATAAGCTTTTGAGATGGCGAGCGCTCGCCCGCGAGAGTAGTATGCAATGCGGAAGGGAAAGAATTCCTGAAATATTTCCCATAATATATTTTGACGATCTTAATAAATATGCTATAAATAGTCTTAAAATTTTTGGAGAAATAAATAGCGAAAAATCCTTAAAATCGGTTTTTCAAGAAAATGTTCAGACGAGGCGCTTTGCTTGTTTTATAGGACCGGAAGGGGACTTTACAAAATACGAGATAGAGCGTCTGAAAAGTATGGGATGGATTGGCGTGAATTTGGGCGATAACATATTAAGAAGCGAAACGTCGGCAATATTTGTCGCGTCTTCTATATATTTTTTTTATCCGGGAGGGGATGAATAATGAGATTCAAATTGTTGGGGATAAACGTCGATTCGTTATCCGAAGATGAGATTCACGAACGGACGGCGAAATTATCAAATGAAAGGAGGACTTCTCAGATAGCGCTTTTGGATACGTATCTGCTTATGAAAGCTCAATTTAGTAAGGAATTAAAAAATATTATTAATTCTTGCGATATGGTTATTCCTATATCGGACGGTATAAAGTTTGGGTTAAAGTTTTTTAAAGTAAAACTTGATACGGTGTATAACTATTTTAGTTTTATTATCAGATTGCTAACGTATCTTACGGAGTATAACAAAAATATTTATCTCTTAGGCGGAACCGAGCGGTCGATAGTAAGGGCGGAGAAAAATATCAGGGGATCGTTTCCCGGAATCAGGTTAATGGGAAGATTTCATGTGAAATATCGAAAAGAGTTTGAGAGGGATCTTATTACGGCTATACAAAAGACCTCGCCCGCTATGACGATAGTAAGTATGCCGAGACCAAAACAGGAGAAATGGATCTATCGGGTTCGTAAAGAGTTTAAAGAGGGCGTTTTTATAGGTATAGAAAATTTTGTAGATATTATCGGCGATATTGATCCTTCCGGAAAGAAAACCGGAACAGGATCGAGAAGAAGAGCGATTATAATAAAAAATCCTTTGAGGATATTTTATTATATTTTGTATTTTGTGTTGCTGGTTGTCTATAAAATTTTTAAATTAGATTAATTTATAATTTTAGGAGGTTTTTATGTTGAGAAAAGTTATCGTTTTTTTGATGGCGTCGTTATTAGCGTCTTCCGTTTATTCGCTGGATTTAGCGGAAATAGACAAGAGGCTGGATAGGGGCGATTTTTTGGATTCAAAGAAGGAACTTGAAAAATCCTTTGACAAGTTGAATCCAAATCTTAAAATTTTGTGGAGGATCGCCAGATGTTATTACGAATTGAGCGACAGAGCTCCAAACAAAAAAGACACTATATTGTTATGCGAACAGGGAATGGAGCTTCTTAAGGACTACGTCGACGTTAAAGAGGGGGAGCCCATTGATAGAGCCAAAATTGTCTATTGGTACGACGTTTTGTATTCGAGAAGAGGAAAAGCTATCGGGATAAAAGAGTCCCTAAACATTATACCGGAATTATTTAAATTAGCGGATAAAGCGATCTCAATTTATCCGAAATTTGGCGACCCTTATCATTTAAAAGCGGCTATCGACGACGCGGTGCCGGGATTTTTGGGCGGAGATAAATTTAGAATGTCTGAAAACTTTACAAAAGCTATAAGTTATGATGAGAATATTATTTTTTTAGTCGACGCGGCTACGGGATTTTTAGGAAGAAATTGGGACGTTAAAAAAAAGGGAGCTATGGCGGCTAAATTTGGACGAACCGACGGATCGCCGGAAAATTTAAGCGATAAGGAATTCGCTAAAGAACTTTTACAAAAAGCTCTTGAAGTGGGGAAAAATAAAGATTTTCTAAGTATTAATGAAAAGGAAAAAATAGAAGAAGCGAAAAAAAATCTTAAAAAACTTAATTAATTGATAAATTTTACGAAATTTGTTGCATTTTTAAGAATATTGTTATATATGTTACTTAGTCCGATACTTATATGATCGGACTTTTAATATTTTTCAGGAGTTTTATATGCCTATTAGTCTCTATGTAGGGAATCTGCCCTATTCGGTGAATGAAGATTCTCTAAAGGAAATCTTTGCGGAATTCGGTAACGTAGTATCTTTGAGAGTTATAACCGATAAGTTGTCCGGAAAGTCAAAAGGTTTTGCTTTTGTTGAAATGTCTACTCAGGAGGAAGCCGACGCGGCGATCAAAGCGCTTGATAACGGCGAAATTGACGGAAGAAACATTAGGGTAAATATTGCAAAACCGAAAGAAGATAATTTCAAAGACGGGGAACGAAGAAATTTCAAGGGTAAATTTAATAGTAAAAGAAGATTTTAATTTATTAAATATATTTCCTCAAAGCGGTTTTTTAAAAACCGCTTTTTTTTGTTTATTATAATATATAAAAAACTTATTTTGCGCTTTGTCGGTTTTTTGGAGCGAGATAAATTCGACGCATATGCGCCGCTCCCCGATAGAAAATGACACATATGAGTCTCATAGCCGCCGCGCCATGATAAAAGCGGGAATTCCCGTTTTGAATATAATAAAATACTAAAGCGTCCTTCATACCGGGACCTTATCGGGACTCGCGGCGCTCCCCGGTGGAAATTCGACGCATATGGGTCAAATTAAAGCTCCATATGTGTCAAAAATAAATTTGACGCATATGCGCCGCGGCGCTCTTCGATGAAAAAACCGATAGGGCGCTTGAGAATTTCAAATATCGGTTGACTTTTACAATTAAATATCTATAATCGCTTCAATAATTAATGTCGGAGTTTCTATGAAGAGCGTAGTTTTAGCGGAGAAACCAAGCGTTGGTAAGGAGCTTGCAAGAATATTAAAATGTTCTCCAAGAGGGAAAAGTTATTGCGAGGGCGATAATTACATAGTAACTTGGGCTATGGGGCATCTTGTCGAGCTTGCCGATCCGGGAAGCTATTATGACGAATGGAATAGTTGGAAGATGGAAACTTTACCTATGCTTCCCGATAAGATGAAACTAAAAGTAATTGGTAAGACAGGTTTTCAATTTACCGCTATAAAAAATATTTTTAATAGACAGGATGTAAACAACTTAATAATAGCGACAGACGCTGGGAGGGAAGGGGAGCTGGTTGCCAGATGGATTATGAAACTCGCCGGCTGGAAAAAGAATTTTCAACGGCTTTGGATAAGTTCGCAAACTGATAAAGCGATAAAGGACGGATTTAGCGGATTAAAAGATGGACGCCGTTACGATAATCTTTTTCGCGCAGCAGAATGCAGAGCGGAGGCGGATTGGATCGTCGGGTTGAATGTTACGCGGGCTTTGTCCTGCCGTTACGACGCTAAACTTTCAGCAGGCAGAGTTCAGACTCCGACTTTAGCGATGATTGTGAATAGAGAAAGTGAGATAAAAATGTTCAAATCCAGACCGTATTGGACGATTGGAGTTGATCTGGATGGATTTAAAGCCGTATGGCAAGCTAAAAACGGTCAAACAAGATTTTTTAATCAAAGCGACGCCGGCGCTATCGTGGAAAAAATAAATGGAAAAAACGCTTTTGTAAAAGAAGTCGATGTTAAGGAAAAATCGGATTTGCCTCCGCTCGCTTTCAATCTTAACGATTTACAGAGGGAAGCAAATAAAGTATTGGGTTTTTCTGCGAAACAAACTCTAAACGTTTTACAAGGGCTTTACGAACGTCATAAAATTGTTACCTATCCCCGAACAGATTCGAGGCATTTAACTACCGATATGTTGCCTACGTTAAAAGATAGGCTAAAAGCGATCGAAAATTCTCAATTTTCAGGAAAAATTAGAGAATTGCTTAAAAACGAAATAAATTCCGGTAAAAGATTAATCGACGACGCTAAAGTGAGCGATCATCACGCGATAATCCCCACGGAAGAACCGGTTAGGTTAGAGAAGCTCTCTCGCGAGGAAAAAATTTTATGGGAAATAATCGCGAAACGATTTATTGCAGTTTTGTCGAATCCGTATAGATATAAAAGCGTTAAGCTGGTTTTGGATATTAACGGGGAGTCGTTTGTCTCTAAAGGCGTAGAAGTAGTTGACCCCGGATGGAAGTCTCTGTACGGCGTAAATATTACGGAAGTTGAAGAGGATGAAGATATTCCCACTCAAAACCTCAAAATATTTCAAAAAGGCGAGGAAATTAACGTTAAAAGAGTAAATATTCTTCAAGGGTTAACCAAACCTCCGGCAAGGTACACGGAAGGCGCTTTACTGGAGGCGATGGAGAATGCCGGAAAATTTATTGACGATAAAGCTCTGAAAGAATCAATCCAAAAAGGGGGGATTGGCACTCCCGCAACAAGAGCCGACATAATTGAAAAACTTTTTTCTAATTACTATATTGAAAAAAACGGAAAAGAGCTTGTTCCTACTCCTCAAGGGATGGAATTGGTGGGACTTGTTCCAGAATTGCTTCGCTCCCCGGAACTAACCGCCGAGTGGGAGATACGTCTTAACGCTATATCCGAAGGGAAAGAGTTAAATAATCTATTTTCTAAAGATATTCGAGATAAAACGAAAGAACTTGTCGAGCAAGTTAAAAATTCTACCGTCAAATACGAACCTAAAGCTAATTCGCGGGAGAATTGTCCCTATTGCGAAAAGCCCCTGATTAGTAATAAAGACAAAAAGGGAAGAAAAATTTTGATATGCCCGTCTAAATCTTGCGGTTACGAAAGGGATCAATTTAACGATAACGATAGTCCTACTAACAAAGAGAAACAAATTGCCCGAAAATATATGAATAAATATGGCGCGGATAAGGACTCAAAAGAGACATTTACTCTTGGCGATATGCTAAAAGCTAAAATGGAGAGTAAAAAAGAGTAAAATAAAAAACGGCAATTCCCGTTTTGAATATAATAATATAATTACGCATTTAGCCGGTAAAAGTCGCGTAATTTATGCGGAGCAGACGTATTTTGGGTAATTTTCAATTACGAGCGCGTATAATAGCTGTTTTTGAGCGGCGATATTTAACAGTTGTGTCATTTTACCCAAAAAGTCGTTTTTCAATTTATCAATCCTCAATTTCTTACCAACAATCTCAAGAAATTCTTCCAACCCATATTTTACAACGCCGTTATAGAAAAACAGGATAATATCGCGAACCGTTGAAGCCATACCGAATTCGTTATACAACGAATGCCATTTTTTAATTTTGAGATAATCCGATTCGCTGATTCTAAGGTATTTATCCAGTCTTTTATCGTCGGTATTATCTATAACGGCGTATTCGGAGCGGTAATTTCCGATTATTCTCTTCATTTTTAGTACTTTTTTGTCAATAAGGCGAAACATAGTTTCAAATAACTCGCTGAACGTATTAATTTTGAACTCTTTTAGTAAAAAATCTATGACAGTCTTATTCATAGATTCGGATACTATAAAGTGAAATAAATGTTTTTTGTTTTTCATAAAATTTTCTCCTTTTTTTTTAATATTTCTTTAATATATATAACAACTAAAAGTAGAAAACTCTTTACAAAAATTCGTATAATTTTTTAGAAAATGACAAAAAATTTGCTAATTAAAAAAATTGACACATATGCGTCGATTTTCATCGAGGAGTACTGCGTAGCATATGCGTCGAATTTTTATCCTTACTCCATATGCGTTAATTCCCAAAAAACCGACGGGGCAAATATCTTTCTTATTTTCTTGACATATTACGATAAAAAGTGTAATTTTCGTCAGTATTATTGATTTTTTTAACGGATTTTTAAATGGATATTTCAGTAACAATAAACGACAAATCGTACGCTCTTGAGTCGGGGAAGACTTTATTTGATTTGGTTATGAAAAATTTTCCCGGAGCTAAGAGTAATTTTTTAGCCGCAGAGGCGGACGGCAACACGATAGAACTTTTTGAGCCCATAAATGCGGATATAAATATAAAATGGATTACGGCGGCGTCGGACGAAGGATTAAGAATATTGAGGCACTCCGCTTCGCATATTATGGCTTTAGCCGTTAAGAGGCTTTTCCCGGGAACGTTAATAGCGATAGGCCCTTCTACCGACGAGGGTTTTTACTATGATTTTGATTCTCATACAAGGTTTAACGAGGAGGACTTTGTTAGGATAGAGGAGGAGATGCAAAGGATAATCGACGCCGACGTTAAGTTTATTAAGGCTTCGGTTTCTAAGGAAGAAGCTTTGAAAATGTTTGAAAATCAGGGCGAAGTTTATAAGACCGAATTGATCGGAGAGTTGCAAGACGGCTCTATAACTTTGTATACGTCGGGCGAATTCACGGATTTATGCAAAGGACCGCACGTTCCTTCTTCGGGATATATAAAAGCGTTTAAACTGATGAAGATTGCCGGAGCTTACTGGAGAGGCGACGAGAAAAACAAGATGCTTCAAAGGATTTATGGAACGGCTTACGCCGATTCCAAATCGTTAAAAGCTTATCTCCGATTTCTCGAAGAGGCTATGGAGAGAGATCACAGAAAAATCGGTAAAGAGATGGGGTTGTTTGGTTTTTATCCGGAAGGTCCCGGTTTTCCTTTCTGGAAACCGGCCGGGATGGCGCTTTACAACAATATTATGGATTATTGGAAAAGGGTTCACAGGGACGCGGGGTATTTCGAGGTAAAGACGCCGATTATACTAAACGAAGAGTTATGGCATAGGTCGGGGCATTGGGATAATTATAAAGAGAATATGTATTTTACGGAAATAGATGAAACTAAGTATGCGGTAAAACCAATGAACTGTCCCGGAGGACTTTTGATTTTTAGAGACGGGATACACTCTTATAAAGAGTTGCCGTTGAAGATAGCCGAATTGGGGTTAGTGCATAGACACGAAAAATCGGGCGTCCTACACGGTTTGATGAGAGTAAGGCAGTTCACTCAGGACGATGCTCATATATATTGTAGCGAGGATCAGGTCAAAGAAGAGGTAATAAAGGTTATAGAGTTGATTAAGAAAATATATTCGGACTTTGGATTTAACGACGTGGCTATTGAGTTGTCTACGAGGCCGGAAAAGTCGATAGGTTCCGACGCTATGTGGGAATTAGCCGAAGATTCTCTTAAAAATGCTTTGACTGAATTAAATATAAATTATAAAATCAACCCTGGCGACGGGGCTTTTTACGGTCCAAAAATTGATTTTCATATTAGGGACGCGATTGGCAGAAGCTGGCAATGCGGGACTATTCAGTGCGATTTTGCAATGCCTGAGAGATTTGATATATCGTACGTAGGGAAGGACGGTTTGAAACGTAGGCCGGTTATGTTGCACAGAGCGATATTGGGATCGTGCGAGAGATTTATAGGAATTTTGATAGAGCATTATAAAGGTAAATTTCCTTTTTGGCTTGCTCCCGAACAGATAAGGTTGTTGCCTTTATCTGAAAATCATTTTGCTTTTGCCGACGAGATAAAAAATATGCTGCAAAAACAGAACATTACTATTACCGTAGATAAATCTCTTGATAAACTTGGCGGTAAGATAAAGAACGCCAGATTGGAGAGAGTATGTTATTTGGGCGTTATCGGCGACAAAGAAGTTCAAAACAGAACTATGACGGTCAGGAAAGCCGACGGGGAGGATAATATCGAAGTTTCTTTTGACAATCTTGTAAATTTTTTTGTCGATATAAGGGATAAAAAAAAATAATATAATAAGGAGATTATTCTGTCTACAAAAGAGTTAAGAGTTAACGATCAGATAAGAATTAAAGAGATTCTTCTTATCGATCAAGATGGAACCAATATTGGGGTAACGCCTATCGGTCAAGCTTTGGAGATGGCGGAAGAAGCGGGACTCGATTTGGTTGAGATCTCGCCGAATAGCAAACCTCCCGTTTGTAAGATTATCAATTACGGCAAGTATAAGTTCGAATTGGAGAAAAAAGCTAAAGAGGCGAAGAAAAACCAGCAGATTATTAAACTTAAAGAAATTCGATTACAACCTAAAATCGATAAGCATGATTACGATTTTAAGTTGGAACATATTAAAAATTTTCTTACCGATGGCGACAAGGTTAAGATTACGATTAGGTTTAGGGGTAGGCAATTAGCTCATATGTATCTCGGCGAAGAGGTGCTGAAAAAATACGAAGAGGACCTTAAAGAGTTTGGCGTTATAGAAAAAGCGCCGAGCGTCGAAGGTAAGAATATGAGTATGATAATAGCTCCGTTGAAAAAGAAATAAAAAAATAGGACGGTAAGAGGTTTAGCTGCCTCTTTTACTGTTTATTTAATTAATAAGCGGAATGTTATTTCGCGAAAAATGTTGACAGATAAAAGTCTGTTAGATCAAAAGGAAAAGGTTATGCCAAAAATAAAGGTCAAAACAAAAAAAAGCGCGGCTAAAAGGTATCGAATTACTAAAAACGGCAAAGTTCTTTTTAGTAAAATGGGCAGACGGCACATTTTAACGAAAAAATCGTCGAAAAGAAAGAGAAAACTTAGAAAACTCGACGTATTGAAGAGTTGCGAAGCGAAAAGAGCTCGAAAATTATTACCATATGCATAGGAGGGATAGAGAATGGCTAGAGCTGTAACAGGAAGAGTTCATAAAAAAAGAGCAAAAACCGTTTTAAAAAGAACAAAAGGATTTAGAGGCGCGAGATCAAAACTTTATAGGGTAGCGAAAGGCGCTATGTTGAAGGCTCTTTCTCGAGCGTACGAGGGAAGGAAGGGAAAGAAGAGAGATTTTAGAGGATTATGGATTGCAAGAATAAACGCGGCTTGCCGAAACGCCGGAATTCCTTATTCAAAGTTTATTAATGGACTTAAAAAAGCCGGAATAATAATTGATAGAAAAAATCTTGCAAATCTTGCTATTACCGACGTTAACGCTTTCAACGCGATTGTTGAAAAAGCTAAATCTGCGTTGTAAAAAGAAATTTATATAAAATATAAATAGTAATAAGGGGGATTTACCCCCTTGTTTACTTTATGGGGGGGAGAATGGATTTACAAAAATTTGAATTATTGCTTAACAGAGTAACTCAAGCGGCTAAGTCGATTCAGAGGCTGAAAGAGGTTGAAAAGAGCAAGAATTTAGAGATAAAAGAGCTTAAAGAGAGTCTAGCGGATAAAGAGAGCGTTATTGCCTCTTTAAAAGATGAGATAAAGGTATTAAAACAGGATTCTGAGCGTAGAGACGTATTATATAAAAGTCTTGAAGATAAAATTGTAGAAATATTACAGTATTTGCCCGACGATAACGGCGACGTTGAGAATGATCAAGAGGAGGTTGTTTCTGAACAGCTTTCAATGGAAAGCGAAACGTCCGAATATGTTGGCGCGGATAATAAAAAAATTGACGATAAAATTGATAATGACGTCGAAGAGGATTTTGTAATAAACAACGAGACCGACGTTTCAATCGACGACGCTTCAATCGATGATGACGCTTCAATCGATGAAGAGGAGATACTTAAAAAGTTTATTAACGCCGAAAATACCGGAGAGGGTAAAAACTTATTTACCGGCGGCTCGGATGAGAGCGTCGAAGCGGAAGTAGTTTCGGAAAACGACTCTGAGGAAGGTAGTCATTTTGACGAAGAAGAAGATATTGCCGCCGAATCAGTTGAAAACGACGATATTGTCGAAACGAACGATAACGAGCTCGATGAAGACGATATATTTGATTCAAAAAATAGTCTTGAAAACGATTATGAGGAAAATTATAAAAAACTGCTTATAGATAATGAGGAACTTCCTGAAATAGATTTTGATATTGATAACGCTGAAGAGCAAAACGACGAAGATTTGCCAAGAGGGGTTTTATAGTTATATGAATGGCGATAAATATAATTTAGAACTTTTTGGTCAAAATTTTAGTTTGGTAACGAAGGATGGCAAAAAGGACGAGCTAATAAAGGTTGGCAATTACTTCAAGAGTATAGTGGAGTCTATACAGAAAAGAGCTCCTAATAAATCGCAGTTAGATATAGCTGTTTTGGCGGGGCTAACGGTAACCGACGAATTGTATAATTTAGCGAAATCTAAGAAAACGACGATGAACGGGGACAATCAAAAAATCGATGAAATAATTACCCAGGCGATAAAACAGCTTGAACTTTCATTAAAGTTGTGATAGAATGAAGCGCCCTGCGGTGTTGGTGAAATGAGAATTGTTTTCTGCTCAACCTATTATTAAGGGACTCCAATATAATTTTGTCGATTATCTGTTTTGCGGGCTGCCCCGCGAAATTATAAGAAGCAGAGTTGAGGAGACCCACCTGGATTATATCCGGGCGCTAAACTACTCTTTGCCACGGCATCTGCGGGGTTTTTTTATGGAGGGGGGTGTGAGCGATTTTTATATAGTTGCGACGCCTATCGGTAATTATAAAGATATAACATTTAGAGCCCATGAAACTCTTCAAAAGGTTGATTTTGTCGTTTGCGAGTCGGAGAAAGAATACGATAAATTGTTTGGAGCTTTGGGAATACTAAAAAAAAAATTTGTCGTTTGTTCGAGAGATAACGAACGCGAGGCTACGGAAATTTCTTACGAACTTTTAAAAAAGGGGGAGAGCGGAGCGTTAATATCGGATTGCGGAACTCCTCTGTTTGAAGATCCGGGTTTTGAATTAATAAATTTTTTAAGGAAAAAAAATATAAAAATCACGGCGCTTCCGGGGGCAAATTCTATAATAAACGCTTTAACTTTAGTTCCGTTTAGAGTAAAAGAGTTTTATTTTGCGGGCTTTATTTCTCAAAAAAAAGAGAACAGAGAAAAAGAGATTGATATATTGTTAAAACGTAGAGAGGCGATTGTATTAATGGAGTCGCCTTACAGATTAAAAAATATTTTAGAGTTATTAAAGAAAAAATTAAAAAGTAGAGCGCTATTTATATCGTATAACTTAACGCTACCCGACGAAACGCTTTTTTATGGGGACGTTGTCAAAGTTGAAAAAGAGATTGCTATGAAAAATATAAATAAAGGGGAATATTTGATAATAATAGAGGCTTTAAGATGAATATGGTTATTAATAGATATTTTATGTTGATATTAGTTTTTATTGCGATTTTTACGGGGTGTAGAACCATTAATTATCAATTTTCTGAAAAACTGGTCGGAAAAAATGCGCTAGATATTCAAGCTAAAATATCTCAAAATTTGTATTTTCAAAAAAAGGGCGTTGTTAAAGGCGTTTATACCGAAAAAAATCTCAGTTATGATTTTGATTTTTTTTACGATTTTGGAAACGAAAATTTTAATTTGATCTTTTATAGTATGGCGACTTCGGATAAGGTTTTTCATGCGCGAATTGAAAATAAAAAAGAATCTGTCGAGAGAACAAAAGAAGATTTTAACTACTTTAAAATTCGAGAAATACTGCTGGAGATGATAACGATTACGGACGTTAAATCTGACTATAAAAATATATACAAAACAAGAGACGATTTTATAGTCGTAGTAGACGATAAAAACAACTACTACAAATATGACAAATGTTGCCTGATTAAACTTGAAAATAGTATGAAACAGATCAAATATATCGGAGAAATTGAAAAGAAGTTAGAAAGAATCGAGTATAGAGAAACGTTTAAGTTTAAAGTAATTATAATAAAAAATATTAACGTGGAAGAATATTATGACGCAAATAGAGGTTAATAATATCAGTTTTACTTATCCGAAATATGAGGAGTCCGACCCTGTTGAGATTTTTAAAAATGTAACTCTATCGATACCTTACGGAGTAACCGGTTTGGTAGGACAGAATGGCGTTGGAAAGTCTACCTTTATGTTGTTGTGCGGAGGACTTTTGCTTCCGCAGAGCGGCGATATTTATATAAACGGTATAAATTCTAGAGACGTATACTCCGACGAATTAACGCGTAGGGAGCTGGTCTCGTTTATATATCAAAATATGGAATTTGAAACGGAAGAAAATATTAGCGCATTATTGAAAGAGGTTTACAATAACGGATTTCTAGCCGGTAAAAACGTATCGGAAAACATTATCGATGAAGTTATCGACGTATGCGAGCTGGAAAAAATATTAGATAGAAAAACTCAAGAAATTAGTAAAGGCGAACTGCAAAGAACAATTGTCGCATTCTCAATTCTTTATGGAACTCAGATTATAATGATGGACGAACCGGTCTTTGCGTGCGAAGACTATATTAAAAATAAAATGTTTGACTATCTGATCGGTTATTCAAAAAAATATAATATATCGATATTGTATTCGGCTCACGAATTGGAGCTAACGGAAAAATATTCCGAATACGTTATCTTTTTTTATAAAAAATCCAATCCGATTATTGGAAAAACTTCAGAATTATTCGGCAAAAAAAATATTGAAGAGGTTTTTGACGCGCCTTATAGCGTTTTAAAAAAACGAGAGCAATTTTATAGGGAAGGGCTTTTGCTTTAAGATTTTTTTTGAAGCGATCGTCCGGGGAGAATACGGGAATTCCCGTTTCGAATATACTAAAAACATAATGTTTTCAGTATCTCTTAAATTTGAGCCGCTTAAGAGTAAGTCGGAAACGTCTGTTCATATGCGTCGAATTTTTATCGAGGCGCGGCGCGGCAATTATGTAGCGCATATGTGTCGAATTTCTCCGCAGTGTCATATGTGTCATTTTCTTCCCCAAAAAACCGACGGGTCAATAATATGCATAATTTTCTTGACAAATATTAAAATAATAATTAAATTATTGAAGCAAATTCGATGCGTATATAATAGTTTTCCTTAATATTTTTTTACTTATTCGGCGGGCGGTTTATGACTAATATTGAAGATACTTTAAAAAATATTTTTCTGATATTGTGCGCTTTTTTTGTTATATTAATTCTTTATATTACGCATTATATGTCCGCTTTTTTGGTGCCGATTTTTTTTGGTTTTTTTGTCTCTTTGATGTTGCAACCTCTTTTAATCAGAATGAGTAGGACCAAGATTCCTACATGGATTTCTACCATTATAGTGGTTATTTTATCAGTATCTCTCATATCTGCTTTTATTTTCTTATTATTCGTCACTTTTCAGAACTTTTTAGAAGATTTTCCGAATTTATCCGAAGCCATTCAGAAAAGACTTCTCAATTTATTATCAGACGTATCAAAATTACCGATTGTCAAAGAATATTTTAGCGAACAAAAACTTAAAACTTCAATATTTGAACTTTTTGCCAAGATGAATTTCGGCGCTTATTTAATGTTATCTATGAGTAAAACTATATCTATAATAAAAGACTTTTTGGTTTTTATTTTTTCGTTAGTGTTTATTATTCCCGGAATCAACAAGATATCTTCAAGGATATCGAGAGCTTATCCCGAAAACAGTTCAAAAATTAATAAAATTATTTCTAACATTATACAGCAGATTCAGCGCTATATGGTAGTTAAATCTGTAATTAGTTTAATCACCGGCGCTCTTACTTTTTTAATTTGTTATCTGTTTGGCGTCAGGTATTCGATTTTATGGGGATCGGTAGCGTTTTTATTCAATTTTGTACCATACATCGGATCTATTATTGCGGTTATTTTACCGGTTACTATGTCGTTGATCGAATCTAGCGCTATAATTAAGCCGGTATTTTTATTAATTTCTCTGACGACTTTGCAACAAGTGTTGGGGAATTTATTGGAGCCTAAATTTCAAAGTCAGAGTTCCAATTTAAGTTCCATAGTGGTATTTACTTCGTTGTTTGCCTGGGGATATATCTGGGGAGTAGCCGGTATATTTTTGGCGGTTCCTCTTATGTCGGCGTTGAATGTGATATGCGAGAATATTAGCGTTCTAAAACCTATCCATTACCTTATCAGCATTAAGAAACGCAAGAAGAAAAAAAGGGGTCTAAACGCGACAATCTAGTTTGCGACGTAAGCGTCCAACGAACCTAAGTATATATTTCTGTAATAAAAATTTTTCGTCAATAATTTATTGTTCTTATGAAAATCCGGCTTTTCTTTGTTGATTGTTATAATTTTTGAATAAAACTCAATTTTTGTGATATTTTTAGATTTAAAAAGTTCGTTTAATATTAACTCGACGGCTTCTTTATCTCTATTTCTTATAGATCTGGATAAAATCAGAGTTAAAATTGAAATAAAAACGTTATATTTCAACCGCCTGCTGATATTTATAAAAACAATCAAAGCCGAAACGGTTATAGCTCCGAAAATGATAGAATAAGCGATAGGTCCATTGCCGACGTTATTGTTTTTAGAGTTCAATTTAATATTCCTTTTTAGGATACTAACATAATAACAAAAAAAAATAAAATATTTTGTAAAATAATATTTATTATTAACAAAAAACTCCGATAATCTCTACAATGAGAAAATTGTTTTTACTTTTAATACTTTTGTCTGTTTCCAATTTATATTCTGAAGATAGCCTTTTATTATTGTCGGAAGATTTTTCCGGATTGAAACTTAAAGCGGAACTGGCCAATCCTAAAATATATAAACAAAACGACGAGATATTTATTAAAGTTAATATTTACAATCCTGAAAATATCGAGAAAAGCTCGCTAATATCTAACGATAAAAAATATAGTTTTGATATAGATTTGGTAAATATGCAAAATAGAAGCGTCTATAGAAATAAAGATTATTATATATCTTTTCATAAAACTCAGCCTGTTTTTTATAATATTATAAAATTGAATTCCGACGAGGGATTTACTTATACGCTTCGGCTTAACGATTATTACGATCTGGATATATCCGGGCAGTTTTTTTTGAAAGTTTATTATTATCCCAACCTCAAAAAGGGGAGCGAAAACGACGCAAAAATTGTATCTAATCAATTAACTATAAATCTAAGACCGGGCGATATAGAGGAAGATTATATTGTCGAACTTAAAAGTCTTGAAGATGAAAAAAGACTATTTGCCGAGAAAAAGTCTCCCGACGAAGTCGTTAGATACGTTTTAGACGCCAGAATGAAGGGGGAGTGGGAGAAATTCTTTCTGTACATAGAGCTTGAAAAGTTGATTCAATGGAATAATATTTTTAACTCGCGTTACAGGAAAGCGGATATTGAAAGAAAAAAAGAGATATTAACGGAATATAAGGAGTATCTGAAGCAGAATTCGATAGATGAAATAAGTTATTTACCTCACGGCTATAAAATTATGAGGACCGAATATACTGAGGGAAAAGCCAAAGTTGAAACTATCGTAGAATATAAGTATATTGATTATATAGAGAAGAAATATTATACTTACTTCCTTTTCAAGAAGGGGAGCGTTTGGTATATCGAATCTTACGAGGTTATGAATCTCGGATCTAAGGAATAGTAATAACCTTCTGAGCCGTCTCTCTAAAAGTATCGTCGTGCGTGATAATTATAGTCTGTTCCAAGTTTTTAAATATTTCGGAAAGGTTTTCAGCCAAAGCCTCTTTTCTCTCCGAATCCAGATTTATGGTCGGTTCGTCGAAGATCGCCAGATTTGTAGCAGTAAACGCGCTCGCCAGCGCCGCTCTTATCGATAAAGCGACGGCGACTTGCTCGCCGCCGGATAGTATGTCAAATCTCGTTTCATTTTCAGCGTCCGAATTTTTACGAAGATAAACCGCGTAAGACTCCGTCGAGCTGTTTTTCCAGACAATCTCTTCGTTTCTGCCGGTAATATTTCTAAAATTATTTGTAGATATCTGTTCGATTTTCTCGATCAAACGAGCCGCGACAAGTTTACCCATTTCATTTAGTTTTGTTCTGAGTTTTTTTGTTACGTCCAGCGCCAGATCTAATCTTTTTATTTCATTGTCAAGCGTCTCTTTTTCTTTTATTATGCAAATATTTTTTTCAATCTTATCTACGATATTATTAAGCTCTATTTTTGTCGCGCTTAAAGAACTTAGCGTATTTTCGATTTTATTATCGTTAAGCGCGATCAAATCTGTCAATTCGTTTAATTTTTCAACGGAGAAGATTTTGTTTTTATTGAGAATCTCCGTTTCGCATTTTTTTATATGCGCCTCAGTTTTTAATAAATTGTCTTTATACTCTATGATTTTATTTTTATATTTTTCTAATTCCGCGGATTTACTAAAATTGGACATATACAAATCGTATGAATTTTTTAATTCTTGCAGTTCGTCATTAATTGCGTTTAACTCCTCTTTTTTTTGCGGAAGATCAGATATTATCTTATCGTAATTGTCTTTTTCTTCAATTAGGTTGTTTTTTTTAGCGGAATTTTCATCTAACGACTCTTTTAATTTAATAATTTCGTCGTTTAAGTTTTCAACGTATTTATCTTCGCCGGTTATATCGGCTCTCTTTCGCTCTAATTCTTTTTGTATTTTTGACAATTCGGCTTCGTTTAATTCCAGCTCCCTTTTTAATGAAGAAATATTTCCCGAAAGCTTTAAATTTATCTCGTCGAGATTTTCGTTATCTAAATATTTGCATAAGTCTGCATGCGACTGGGATAACAAATTAGTAATTTTGAGTTTATCAATCTCGATATTTTTATTATTTAGTTCGATAGAATATTGATTATCGCTTATTTGAGTTTTTATTTGAGCGTTTTCTTCCAGCGCTCTATTTTGCTCGGAAATATCTCCGATATTTTTATCAATCTCCGAACTTAAACCTTTAAATTTCAGATATTCGTTATTCAAATCGTCGATTTTAACCGTAAATTCCTTCTCTTTGCTTTCAAAATATTTATCCGGGGATACGTCGTTTTTGATATTCAAACACTCTTCGTTTAGATACGGGCAATAACCCGACGATAATTTTGTTTTGGTTTCGCGAAGGTCGTTTAATCTTGTTCGATAAGTTTCTATATCAAGCGATAGAGTATCCATCGTTTTTTTATTCAGTTGAAGCTCGTTCTGTTTTTTCTTTAAAAGCTCTAGTTTTTGAAGAATACAATCGGGATCGACGAGTTTGTCTTTGAAATTTTCGATTAGAGCTTCGAGCTTATCGTTTTCTTTTTTTAAATCGACTATAGCGGTTCGTAAATCGGAGAATTCTAAATATTCGGAGGCTAACTTTTCTAAATATATTGATTTATCCTTTGTTACCGCTCTCTTTGATTCAAAATCTCTTTCAAATAACTCAAATTCCTCTTTTTTTGCCGCTATTTCCTCTTTTTTTTCCGCTAAAGTATCCTCTTTCCCTTTTATTTTCTCTTGCGACTCTGCAATTTTTATACTCAACTCGCTAATTTCGCGTTTTAATTCGTCGGAGACAATTTTATCTTTTTCCAGCTTGCTTATCTCTGCAAATATTTTGGCGCGTTCCGCCGATTTAATTTCGTATAAATCGTAATTTGATTTATTATCGCGGACAATTTTTAGAGCGTTTTCCGATTCTTTTAAATTATTTGAATTCTGCTCTATTTCTCTTTTTATATTTTCATAATTCTCTTTTTTATTAGCGACGTCTTTATTTAAAACTCCTATTTCGTTTTGAATTTTTTCCAGCGCGCTCTTTTCTATCGAGAGCTCTTTTTGAGTGTTTTTAAGCCCGGCGAACTCTTTTTCTATAACGTCTCTTTTTTCGGTTAGGTCTAAACGGATTTGCTCAAGTTCGGAAGCGTCGACTATATAGCGGCTTTTTTCTAAAGATAGATTTTGTTTTATTTGAAGAGCGCTGTTTCGGCTGTCCCCGAATTTTTTGAGAAAGTCTTCGGACATTTTTCTGTAAATTTCGGTATCAAATATCTCGTTAAAAATCTTTTCTCTCTCGCCGGGAGTTTCCAGAAAAATGTTGACAAACTTATTTTGATTAGCCGTGATTATATTTTGAAATATCTTTTTTTCATTTTTCTTTATTCCGGCTAAACTTCGCATTTTTTCGTAGACTTCATCCATAGTCTCCGCGCGATTGCCGGGTTCGCCGTTTAAATATAGCCTTGCGTAACTTCCTTGTCCGATTTTTCTTTCAATAATATAGTTGTTGTCGTCGGCGCCTATAAAATCGACGGTTATAGTTGCGTTTTTACCGTCTACGCCTATCGCGTCGGATAAATTGCCGTTTCGGGGTTCGGCGTTAAATAGCGCGACGCCCAACGCCTCGACAATCGACGACTTGCCGGAGCCGTTAGGTCCTAAAATAAGATTTATCCCCTCGTCAAAAGTAAATTCTTTTAAAGCGTGATTTCTATAATTTTTTAATACTATTTTGTTGATTTTCATTACGGTTCCTCAGATAGTATTTTTATTTACCGCCGACGTTATCAATCAATTTTTCCATCTCCTCAAAAAAAAGCGTTTCGTTATTTTCAGATTGATACCGCTTGAGCCTGCTCAAAGAGTTGAAAATTACTTCTTTATTCTCCCCGACGAACTCCCATTGCGATATCAACTCCATCTCTACTTCGTCTGTTCCGAGAATTCTTAGTTTGCCGTCGAGAACGCTTGCCTCTCCGGGATACCGTATTTTTACGGCGACTTTTAACGCGCCTTTTGATAAAATGTAATTTTCTATCTGCGACGAATCGATGTTGAAAGATTTTAACAATTTGATTTTGACATAGACTATATCTTCGTTCCGATTAATCGAATATTTATCGATTTCTTCAATAAAACTCTCTTTGAAACTTTCGAAATCGGAATGATCCGAAGTTATAGAAATTTCGATTTTTTTTCGCGGCGAAGAATTGTAAAAAACGCCGGTTTTAGTATCGGTATCGAATATTATAAAACCCTTACCTTCGACGCTTTCGGCTATATCCCAATATTCAAGCGAACCCGGGACAAAAAAAAACGGCGACTCTTTGGGGTATTGCGAGTAAGAATGAAAATGACCGCCTGCGATATACGTAACTTTATTTTTTAACAGATCTATAGTTTCTTTATCGACCGTACCGGGAAACATTTCGCTGCCCGATAGAGCCGTATGGACTATGACGATATTGTCGGCGGTATCTTCGGCGTCGAGACGTTCCGATAGAGCTTTTATAGTCTCGTTAACGAAACATCCGGGGTATCCCAGTCCGTAAAAATTGTAACCCTTTATATTTATCGGATAAAATAGATAATCTTCATTATCGCGAATATAATACGGTCGAGATAGATAGCCTTTCTTCTCAAGATATAATATCCACGAATCGTACTCCTTGCCGAAGGAAATATTATCATGATTGCCCTCTATCGTTATTACGGGTATGCCGTTGTCTTTAAGGATACTAAACAGCTCCTCGCTTTTTTCAAGAACTTCGGGTATCAACTCTTTTCTATCAAAAAGATCGCCGGCTATAATCATAGCGTCTATATTTAACTTCAAACACTCCTCTATGGTATTTCTGAAAACCGTAAAGTAATCTTCAAAACGAATGTTTGAGTAGTCCCCCCTGGGACCTATAGGTCTTCTTCCGAGATGAATGTCGGAGCAGTGAGCAAACTTCATTATTCCTCCGCGCTAAACCCTGATTTGTAAAATTAAAATCCTTATATCTTATCATTAATATTTTGATTAAGAAATACTTTTTAGTCGGTTTTTTGGGCGGGAGAAATATATCGGACGCATATGTGTCAAATTTATTTTGACACATATGGAGCTATATGCGCCGCGCCCTGATGAAAATTCGACGCATATGGGGTTATATAACCGCCGCGCCGCTTCCTGATGAAAATTTGACACATATGTGTCAATCCCCAAGAACCCGACGCTTGATCGCCGGCAATTCGTTCAAAAACGGCAATCAGATCGTCAAAAAGGAGAAACTTCAATTGCGCGAGTTAGATCGTAAAGTTTGCGCATTTCAGAATCTAAACCTACTTATCTTCATCGATAAACATTATCAAGCGCGAAACGACGGCGTCGTTTTCGTTGTAAGCGTCGGTGGTTTGTTGAAGTACGCCGGAAAGTTTGTCGACGCCTTGAACCATCATTTCGATTTTACCGTTGATAGTCTTTGCGGCGTCAAATAATTTTGCAAAGTTTTCCATTACGCTTTTTTGTATGTTTGTTACATTCTCGCTTTCAACTCGCACGTTTGAAAACTCGGCGCGCATATCTTCAAGCGAGCCGGCAATAACTTTTCCTTGCGAACTCGTTTTATGAATAAAAGAAGAGATGCCTTGCAAGACGGTCGAGAAATTATTTACTTGCGAGTTAATTTCGGCGAAACTTTGTTCCATTTTTTCTGAAGCGACGACCGTATTATGTATTGATTCGCCGATCTCTTTCAAAATTTTCCCCGTCTCGCTCGCTTGTTCTGTCGACATCACGGCGAGACGACGAACTTCTTCGGCGACGACGGCAAAGCCCTTTCCATACTCGCCGGCGTGCGCCGCTTCAATCGCCGCATTCATTGCCAAAAGATTTGTTTGCTCGGCAAGTTGCGAGATAACTTCGTTCGTATCGGCAAGCGCGGCGGACTTATCGGAAATATCGGCAATCGTTTGCGACATATTAATCAAACTGTCTTTACTAAGCTCGTTGCTTTTCAAAATGCCGGCGAAACTTTGCTCGGCGACAGCAAACTCCTCGACAAGCTTGCCCGTATTAACCGCCAACTCGTCGATATTATTAATGGATTTCAAAGAAATTTGACTTTGACTTTCTAAGCCGTCGCCAAGCGAAACTAAAAACCGGCTCATTAAATCGGAAGAGCTTTTACTATCTTCAATGAACGTACCCTGCAAATCCATTTGAGTTTTTACTTGCGCCAAACAATCCGTTATATTTTGCGCGGCTAAAAACAAACTATCTTTTGCGTTTTGTAACAGTTTTTTTCCATCTTGTAGTCGTAAAATCGCGTCGCGAATTTCGCGCAGCTGAGTTTCATTTTGCTCGGAAGAAATTTTTAATTGCGTCGCAATATCTTCGGCGCGTTTTTTTTCTTGAAACTGTCGGTAACTTTCTCCCAAACTATTCGAAAGGATAAAAATTAAAAATCCAAACGATAGAAGAAATTCTCCATTAAGAATACTTAACGAAACGAAAATATCGTGGACGCCAAATAATCCCACGCTTAGAGCGCCCGCTAATAAAAAAGCCGAGCCATCCGCTCGTCTTTTAACAAGTCGTCCAATAAAAATTAACGCATATACTAATGAAACTAATAAATATAACTGCTGAAATGAAAGCGCGCCCGTAAAAAAATACGTCGGCGTAACCATATTAATAAGCATAAAAGCTCCGCCTATCGTTATAAGCGTAAAGATAACAGGCTTAATAAAATGTTTTTTATATTGATAATAAAAAGTTGCAAAAAATAAAACCGGGATACCGACCATCGAAAGATATTCAAGTCGTAAATTTAAAACATATCCCGCTCCGGTAAGTTGACGCAACGCGTGCGATCCCGTTGTTCCGATGCGAATCAGAAATATAAGAATAAAACTGCAAAACCAAAGTTTGCTCGCATGAGACGCGCGTAAAATAACAAGCATTAATGTCGCAAGCATAATCGATAAACCAAAGCCGAGCGCAAGAGCGTCCAAAATTCTTTCATTAGAGACTTTTTTATGTATCCAATCGCTTTCGCAAATACTCGGAACGGAATACATCCCCGACTTTGCTAAATGATAATTTGAAATTTGTATTATTAAATCAATTTGTTTTTTATCGGGAGCAATATCAATTACAAACTTTTTTTCATCGGGCTTGGACGTTTCTGCGCTCGTTCCAAGGACGCCTTGAGAAGCGACAAGCTCGCCGTCAATGAGAATCCTCACGGTTGAATACATAGAGGGAACATAGAGGCTTAAGTTTCCATGATGCTCGGGCAAAATAATAGCGCACCCGTACGTTCCCCAACCGAATTTTTCTTCGCCAATTTTTTCCCACCCATTCGGAACGGTTATTATTTTATCTGTTTGATCGACCGAAGTATGTAACCGCTTAAAACTAAACCCCCAATCCCCTCTGAGTAGCGCTTCCGGTTGAGAGCGATAATCCCAGCGCGAAAGATCGATAACTTTGTCGACGACTCTTATCTCGCTTGCCCAAAGAGTTCCTATTAAAAAAAACAAAATCGCGCTGCAGTACTTTTTCATATTTTTCCTCTTTCATACTAACATACTAAAAAACTTAATTAACGATAATAATTCTACAACAAGTATTCATAATTATAAATAATATTATTTAATAAAACTACATATTTTGTCAAGAAATAAAATATATTTAACGTAAACCCGTGGTATTTTGGGGATTTGCCGGCGTCGCATATGTGTCAATTTATGTCGAGGAGCTCTGCATCGCATATGTGTCAAATTATCTCGGGGAGCATAGCGACCCATATGTGTCATTTTATTCTTAGCGCCATATGCGTCCATTTTTCATCGAGAAGCACTTGCGTCGCATATGCGTCGAATTTTGTTTTTGACACATATGCGTTCATTTCCCCACCCCAAAAAACTGACGGTTTACGCGGGACGTCCTATATTTTATCAACTTACTTCTCTTGCAACTATTTTTGTTTGTCGATAAAACTTTTCGATAACAACTTCGTCGCTGAATCCGTTTGCCGCGCCGTTATGACGAATTTTTAACGCCGCAAAAATTTGCGCCCGGGTCAAGGCTTCTACCGTCGAACAACCTTTTACGTAATAGTGTATAAGGGAAGAAAACAACGCGTCGCCCGCCCCAAGCGTGTTAACAACTTCTCCGACATGAGCCGGCTCCAACTTGTATCTTTTATCTTCGGCGCGGTCGTATAAAAGCGCTCCCTTATTGCCGAGCCCGACGACGATAATTTTGGGAGGATACCTTTTTTTTAGTTCAAGAATAAACTCTTCCGGAGCGCTCGGCAGGCGCTCGTCGCTCAAAAATAAAATATCGGCATGCTCCATAAAATCTTTGTTGTATTCATCGTTGATATCGCTTAACGCATGGACATCGGTCGCTATCAATTTTCCAAGCGCCTTTACTTTTTTCAACAAAGGGCGATTGAAATTGACGTTACATAACGCAACCAAATCGCTTTTTCGTATCGACGATTCCAGTTTGGCAAAGTCCGCAGTTTTTTCCTGAATATCTTTTAGGTCGCAATGTATCTGTCGCCTGCCTTCGCTATCGTTCAACGCAACCGTAACGGGTGTTTCTTTTAATTCTTGATATAAAAACCGCGCGCTAATTCCGTCGGCTTTCAACTTTGATAAAATGCGCTTTCCTTCTTCATCGTTAGCGATAAAAGACGCAAGCTCGATATTATTGCCTAACGTCAAAAGCGCTTTTGCAACGTTGTACCCCACGCCCGATACGCTCGATTGAATGCCGAAAAAAGGGTAGTCGACCGGATAATAGTTGATCGGAAAGCCTCTAACTTTGAGCGTCGTTTCAATATTAATCAAGCCCGATACGATTGCGTTCATTTTTTAGTCCCCTGCGTTTTTTTTTATTATAACGAATCCCCTCCGCGCTTACCATACAAAAGGAATTAATTTATATTTCACCTTTTTTTGGTACTCGCGATACCCTTCCAGCTCGTTTTCAAGCAGGGTTTCTTCATTTTTGATTCTCTTAGCGATTAAGAAAGGATATATAAGAAAAATTGCAAAAGATAGAAGAGAACCTAGTACAAGCGGCGTCGACAAAAACAGAAGTATCGTTGCGCTATACATCGGATGCCTCACAATTCCATATAAACCCGTGTCTATCGTTTTTTGATTTTCTTGAATTTCGACCGTTCGAGACAAATAAGCGTTTTCGCGAAGCGCTTCGGCGTAAAGCAGATATGCAAGTAAGAACGCTATCGCCGAGATTATCGAAACGTTTGCCGGCAACATGCGCCATTTAAAACGAAAATTCAATCCGGCGACAATAAATCCGACCGCGAACATAAGAGCTACCGGTTTGACTACCATACTCTGTTCGCGTTGAGTTTCTTTAGCGTTTAAGCGTTTTTTTAGCAATGTCGGATTTTTAACCATCAGTATAATTCCGGCAATAAGCATTGGAATAAAAAGAATCCCCATAAATAACCGGCCATTCCAAAACGCGATTGTTCCCGCCGACCCAAAAATCAACAAGCCGACAATTAGTAGTCCCAAAGTAAATTTTAATATTGCCTGTATAAAAAGTTCCTTTGTCATAGAAAATAGCCCTCACAGCCGATCCTTTATCGCCTGAATAACTCGCTCGATTACTTGAATGCGCGCAAAGTATTTATCGTTGCCGGCAATAATAGTCCATGGGGCAAAATCAGTCGAGGCGTTAGCAAACATTTCTTCGACAGCCGCTTCATATTGCTCCCATTTTTCTCGATTTCGCCAGTCTTCGTCGGTAATTTTCCATTGTTTTTCAGGCGAGGCTTTTCGTTCTTCAAAGCGCCGCAATTGCTCGTCTTTATCGATATGCAACCAAAATTTTACAATAATAAAGTCTTGGCGGCGCAAATATTCCTCAAACTCGTTGATTTCAGTATACGAACGTTTCCAATCGTCCTCCGAGCAAAACCCTTCGACGCGTTCTACCATACAACGACCATACCAAGAGCGATCAAAAATTTTAATATGTCCGGTTTTTGGCAACGCATTCCAAAAACGCCACAGATGATGACGATTTTTTTCATATATGGTAGGGGAGGCTATAGGAATTACTTCGCAACCTCGAGGGTCGAGACAGGAGACTAGCCGTCGTATTGCGCCGCCCTTGCCCGCGGCGTCCCAACCTTCAAAGATAATAATCATAGGCGTTTTTTTACGATACAATTTATTATGCAAGTCGCTCAACTCTGCCTGAGTTTTCTCTAGTCGTTCTTTGTACTCCTCTTGTTCGAGCGCTTGCGTTAAATCAACGTCGGCTAAACGTAGTTTGGGAGACAGATGAAAATTCTTTGTTGCAAACACTGAAAAGTCGTGTTTAAAATCGGATTCCTTCCTTTCAATAGCCTTATTCATCTGCTCGATAATAGTTTGATACATTTCGTTTATCGCGTAAGTTTCGTCGGTCGCGGACACGGCATACCAAGGCGCATACATTCTATGCGTTTCTTCCAAAATAGAATCAAATATTTCATAATACTCTTCATATCTTTCGTGATGCTTTTGGTCAAGATCGGTTACCCGCCATTTTGTGTTTTTATTTGACAAGAGCTCCTTAAAACGGCGGTCTTGCTCTTTGCGGGATATATGCAGAAAGAACTTAATTATCAAATAGCCGTTATCGGCGAGCTGTCGCTCAAAATTTTGAATGTCGCGAATTCGCTCCCGCCATTTTGCCTGAGAAGTCTTAAACGTCTCGCCGGTATCCAAAATCGCCGTATGTACCTCCTGATACCAACTTCTAACAAAAACAGCTATCTCGCCTTTTTGCGGTATTTTTTTCCAATAGCGCGCCATTCGAGGAAATCGTAGCTCGCCGGTATTAGGCTCGCCAATCGAATGCGTCTTATACCTTCGAGGATCCCAATAAGAAATAATATCCCGGGCTCGACTTCCCTTGCCGGAAGCTCCCCAGCCTTCTAAAATAATAACGACAGGGATTCCGACATTATGAATTTTTTGCTGCAACGTCATTAATTCTTTTTTGAAATTATCCTTTCGTTCTTTGAATTCCTTTTTTGAAAGATTCGATTTTAAATCAACCATTTCGAGCATAACGCGCCTCCATACCTCTTCCTCTAGTATAAATTTACTTAGACATTTTGGCAAGATAATAGTGTTCTAATAATAAAAATATTTGAAATGTATCCCGTTGTTTTTTTGGGGAATAAAAAATATTTGTTCCATATGTGTCAATTTTTTTGAGACAGACTTGCGTTATTCATTTCCTTACCCCAAAAAACTGACGGAGTACATATGCGTCCAATTTTTCCCGCCTCCAAAAAACCGACGAGGATTTTAAATAATAATTTGCATTGCTTAAATTTAAAAAAAACGTTACATTTATTGCAAGGAGATTCCATGAGATTGTTTTTTATCGTCATACGAAATATTTTTTGAGAATGGGCGGCAACTCGGAAGCGAACAAAAAAGCTGAAGAAGAGAGCGTTAAAATTCTCATAAATAAAATGGCGGAGTGGCATAAAAGGACTAGCAAATGAAAAAAATATTAATTGTTTTAGCGAGCGTTATCGTTTTGATAACGGTCGGTTTACTTAGCTTCAAATCGTACAACATGAATTTGCCCAAGCAAAGAATAAAGAAGATTCAAAAGTTAGGCGTCGTTGAAAAACAGGTAACGCTGCCCGACGGTTCTATTATCAACTATGGAGAAAACGCGAGCGATAAAAAGGCGTTGTTATTAATTCACGGTCAGGAAACGACGTGGGAAGATTACGCCAACGTATTGCCGTATCTGGTCAAGCGCTATCGCGTTTTTGCGATCGATTGCTACGGGCATGGAGGTTCGAGCAAAAATCCTGAAAAATATCCTATCTTAAAAAACGGCGCCGATATTATCTGGTTTATCGACAATGTCGTCGGCGAAAACGTTATCATCTCCGGGCATTCGTCGGGCGGACTTTTGGCGACGTGGGTAGCGGCCAATGCTCCCGACAAAATCGACGGGCTATTGATCGAAGACGCGCCGTTTTTCACAACGGAAAAAGGTCGCGCGGAAAAAACGTTCGCGTACAAAGGTTTTCAATTGATGCGCGACTTTTTTGAAAGCGGAGAAGACTCGTATACCAAGTATTATATTAAAAATAATTACATGAAAAAATATTTTAACAAAGGCGGAGAGGATATTTGGAAATTTTTAGTCGTAGATCCGGCGATGAAATATTTGGAAAAAAATCCCGGAACGATTCCGCGGATTTGGTATTATCCTGAGTTCACGCAACTGAACAACTTGTACACGCTTGCCGCAAATATGCAGGACGGCAACGGCGAGTACGATTTGCGATTCGGTTTGATGTTTTATGACTTCTCGTGGTTTGAAGGCTTCAACCAAGCCGAGACGTTGCAAGCTGTCAAATGCCCGTCGGTTTTTCTTCATGTCGCAAAACCGAAAGGCTCAAAATCGTACTATGACGACGACGGCATTCTCATGGCGGCGCTCGACGACAAGGATGCAAAGCGCGTTCACAAACTTTTGCCGAACAACGCGCTTATCGGCAATATCGAAGGCTCGATGCACGACATTCACCACGACCGCCCCGACGAATTTATCAGAGGATTGAAGGCGTTGGAAGATATGATGAGGTAGAAGATGGCTTCGAGCAAAGAATATTTGGCAGGGTTGTTTAACGCATATGTGTCAATTTGGTAAGATATTGCCGTTATTCTCCGCGCGCCAAGTTAGGGATGCCCTAACCATGCTTCGCTATCGACCTTTGTAAAATCTAACGCCATTATTTCATCAATAGGCTTATCTTTCCATGATAAACAAATTCGACGCATATGAAACAAATATTTTTATTCCCAAAAAAATGTCGGGCGCTTATTTTATTAAAATAAGATTGTATAATATCGGAGAATTTGATATTAAACTACGAAGCGGGAGCTTGGGGTAAATATTATGAAGCCAAAGAGATATATTATAACATTTTCAAGGAGAACCGATCCGGCTTTCTTTATGGATTGGTTTACGGATAAGGTCGAACTTGGATATTGCTACGTCCCCAATCCTTTCAACGACAAGCCTTATAAAGTCAGTTTGAATTCCGACGACGTAATAGCGCTGAATTTTTGGACGAAAAATCCGGCAAAATTAACTCCGTATTTAGACGACCTGATAAATAGGGGTTTTAAATACCAGACGTTTTTTATAACCGCGACCAACTATCCCGGGTATTTAGAATCCAACTCGCCCGACTTAGTAGATACAAGCGCCGCGCTTGATCTTATAGTCGACAAATTCTCCAAATACGCCGTTTGGGCGCGTTACGATCCCATAATTATTACCGAAAAATTATCTATCGAATGGCATCTTTCAAATTTTGAGCGCCTTTGCAAAATATGGCAAGATAAAACGGAGAGAGTAATAGTCAGCAAATGTCATATCGACGGGGCTTATAAAAATATAGCGCCAAAATTAGATAAAATTCTTCGAGAAAACGGCGACAAAATGATTGCGATCGGTTACGACGATTTTGTAGATTTGTGTCTAAAAATGAGAGATATAGCAAAACAATTCGGCATAGAGTTGAGCGTATGCTGTTCTCCCGGGATAAAAGAGAGGGATTCGGCGCTATTGCCTCAATCTCAATGTTTGTCTATGAAATATTTGAGAAAAGTTATTCCCGATCTTGAAGAAATTCCTATATCAAAATCTCAAAGAAAGGGCTCGGCGGTTCAAAACTACGCGCCTTGCCGGTGCGTCGAATCGAAAGATATCGGCGGTAGGGGAACGTGCAAAAACGGCTGTATATATTGCTACGCCAACCGCGACGGAGCGTTTGAACAAAATATAGATCCCAAATCGTTATGGCTTAGTCCGAATGAGTTGATATTATGAATTTTAGAGAATATTTTATCGAATATGAGAACTGTTTGTTGTGTCCAAGAAAATGCGGCGTAAATAGGTATCGTAAAGCCGGATTCTGCGGAGAAACGGCGAAATTGAGCATAGATTCTATTTTATTGCATAAAGGGGAAGAGCCGCCGATTTCATTTAAAAACGGTTCGGGAACAATATTTTTTACCGGATGCTCGCTTCGTTGTCCATTTTGTCAAAATATGCAAATAAGTCAAAATCCGATAGATAAAAAGTTCTATAATTTAAAGGATTTCTTCTATAGTCTCGATAAAATTGTAGAATCAGGCGCTGAAAACATTAATTTCGTTACTCCCGACCACTTTCTTCCTCATATTATCGAAGGTGTTAAATATTTACGTTCAAAAGGGATTGATATCCCGACGGTCTACAATTGCAGCGGTTACCAATCTCTCGAATTTCTTGAAACGGCGAGCGAATATATGGATATTTTTCTTTTTGATTACAAATTCGCCGACGCCTCGGCGTCGAAATACCTCCTAAATCTTGAAAATTATAACGTCGTCGCTCTGCGCGGTTTGGAATTTCTATTTAAAAAAAAGGGAAATCTCAGACTTGACGCTAATGGAAAAGCTCTCAGCGGCGTCATAGTCAGGCATCTGGTAATGCCTGATTTTATCAAAAATAGCGAAGAAGTTCTTAATAATCTTTACTTTAGCTTCGGAAATAAGATATTTATCAGTATTATGAGCCAATATTCTCCAAAATACCTCAAAACAGGATATGATAGAATAAACAGAAAACTACGCAGAGACGAATACGAACAAATCGTCAATCTTGCCCGCGAGCTTAATTTCAAAAACGGGTTTATTCAAGATTATATATACGGAGACGACCAATATTTACCGGATTTTAACGAAAAAAACAATTTTGAAGTTTGGTAAAAACTAAAATACTATAGAACTAATAATTTCGACCGATTCTTCCATAGTTTTATCTCTGGCGTAGTTGATTATATTGACAAGTTTCTTCTTTTCCTGCTTCTTCTTAATATAAACGATGGGATGTTCTTTCAATTTAAACAACATATCTTCAGTAAATTTAAGATCCTCGACGAGTCTTCTTCCGAGCGGAGTTTCGATGAAACCGATTCTCTCCCCATTCGATCTGAATATAAAGTCCATCATATCAAACATCGCCATGATATGATTCTTAGAAATATGATACGTCCGCTTGATTTTTTCATTCCATTTGAGTTCCTTCAGTAGATCTTCGTCGACTATCGGCGTCCTTACGTTTTGCTCCATCTGTTCGAATATCGATTGATTGATCTCTTCAAACTTGCAATCCGGCGTTTTGGATCTAGCCGCCATGACAAAAATATTAACGTCCGGAGTATAGCGCTTAACTAAGGCGGGGATGTTATAATTTACAACGTAATAACCCTTGATTTTTTTTATAGTCTGTCCGTAAAAATTCAAAAAATCCTTGCTATCGACGATGATATCGAACATATCGTCGGCGGTGAGATCAAGTTTTGGCATAGCGTCGAAAGATCCGACGATCTTGTCTTTATCAAAATTTACGCCGAAATGTTTTTCAAATTGTTCGACCATTTCCGGATATTTTTCGATCTCGTTTCCCGCGTTTATAGAAAATCTGTATTGACTAGCGTAATGATCGAGAATTAGCGCGTTTTGAAGAAAAACCTTACCGTTTAGATTCGCAAGATAAACCACGTCGGCGTAAGGCGAAACGCCGAGAATCAACGCCTTCTCGTATTGCACCTCGTTGGTCTCGGGTCTTACGTAAACCACAACCATCGGATTGGTATTCTCTCTATCGTCGAAGTAGTCTATCAATATGTCCGGTTTGATATCCGTAGTAATCATAATACTCAGCGCCGTCCTCTACTTAGATTATAGAATATTTTTTTATAAATGTAAAATTATTTACAGTAAAGTAGACAATTAAAAATATTTTTATTATATTCTATAGATTATGGATAGTTCAGTTTTACTTAAAAATAAGACAGTCTTAAACAATCGCGTCAATAACGGAGATAAATTTACCATATTAGTTGTAGACGACGGCGATCTTATCAAAAACGATATCCAATCTATCCCGTCGACTTCAAAATGCTGCGTTTATTTATATCTAAACGAAGTTTCGGATATCATCAAAGAATTAACCAACCGCGAAGTAAATCTGGCAATATTGACTTATATGGTTCGGGGAAAAGACATTTTGGAGATCGTTAAAGAGATATTAAATTTAAATCCAAATATCCCCTGCATTCTTATAGACAACGCAAATTCTAAAGAAAAACTTATGGAAGCCGTTAATTCAAACTGTTTTTATAAAATCCTCCAAAAGCCGTATTGTATCGAAGATCTAATGAAAATCATTCTAGACGGCTTAGAACTCTATTTTCTAAAAAAGACCAACCTCGAATATAGGGAAGAGATTGAGAACAAAAACCTGATATTTGAAGAATTGCTTATCCGTATGGAATATATTCTAAAAAACATCTCCGACGGAGTAATAGTTCTTTTCCCGGACGGTAAAATAAACATAGTAACCGAAAGGGCTAAACATCTCCTTTTTGACGACGAAGACGAAACGGCGGACGACAAATCGATTATGGACACCAAACTAAACGACTATATTAAACAAAAGGTGTTTTTTTTCATTCACAGTTCCGCTAAAAGCGATAAAACAGAATGGAGTATCAATAACAGAATATATTCAATCCAGATGACTAAATTCTTTAACAATAAAGAGAAGCTGCTCGGATTTATCTTGGTTTTTATCGATATTACAAAAGAAAAAGAGATGGATAAATTAAAAGCTGATTTTGTATCAAACGTCAGCCACGAACTCAGAACTCCGCTCTCTTCGATACAAGGTTTTTCCGAGATGCTGATATACAACGACGACTTATCGATAGATAAACAGAGAGATTTTCTCAAAATAATCCTTAAAGAATCGATCCGCCTTTCGGATATGGTCAATTCTATCCTCAATCTATCAAAAATCGAAGCCGATCTAAACAAGCCCGTACTAAAAGAGTACGAACTATATCCTATAGTTTCAGATACCGTCGCCCTTTTAGAGAATAAAGCCGCCGGTAAATTTATAGATATTGAGACGTTTTGCGACGATAGCGGCGCAAAAGTTAATACCAACCGCGGAATGTTAAAAGAAATTTTGATAAATATTATAGATAACGCTATAAAATATACTCAAAAATACGGTAAAATTGATATTAACATCTATTACGACAACGATAATACGGCTCTATCTATAAAAGATAACGGTCCGGGAATTCCGGAAAATGAAAAAGAGAATATTTTTAAAAAATTTTATCGAATAAACAGCAATTCTGAAGAAAAAGGGACCGGATTGGGGCTTTCTATCGTAAAAGCCGTTGCGGAAAGGTTAAAAATCGATATTGTACTAAATTCAAAAATGGGAAGCGGTACCGAGTTCTTATTAATTTTCAAATAATTTTATTTATCAAGGATCGATCGACAATGAAAAATTTTTTTATTTTTATTTATTTTGCAACAATTGTCGCGCTCTATTCGTATAATTACGATTCAAAAATGTTTTCGATCGCCGACGGCAAAGTAATCGATAAAACTACAAACGCCGCGTCTTACGCGATTAAAGGTTCGCCGAATATTACTTCAAATTATTACGGCGCCTCTAAAACAAGAACCGTTAATACCGCCGGCTTGTATTTTCCAAAATTCAGTTGCTCGGATCCTTTGATTGACGCTTTGTATTTATTGGCGATAGAAGAGGCGTATTTGGATATTAACAAAGACGGATACTTTGCGGCCGGCGAGAAGTGGAATCAGGCGTGGACGCGCGATATGTCCTACTCGATTTATCTGTCGCTGGGATTTTTACTTACCGAAACCTCCGTCAAGTCTCTCGAAACCAGAATAGATAACGGTTTGATCTTACAAGATACCGGCACCGGAGGCTCTTACCCTATAAGCTCCGATCGTATCGTATGGGCTTTGGCGGCTTATGAGACCGCTCTATGCTCAAAAGACGCCGATTTTTATAAAAAAGTCTACGATACTATCAAAAACAGCGTATTGCAGGATTTAAAAGTAAATTTCTGCCAAAACAACGGGCTTTTTAGAGGCGAAGAGTCCTTTTTAGACTGGAGAGAACAAACCTATCCTATATGGATGGAGCCGGTAAATATCGGCGACTCTTTCGCCTTAAACGTAAACGTTTTATACTATAAAGCCTTTAAAATTCTTGAAATTATGTCGAATAAACTTGGAATTAACTCCGATACGGATATTTGGACCAAACAGTCGGCAAATTTAAAGGAATCTATTATTAAAAATTTCTGGATTGAAAACAGAGGCTATTTTGGAGCGTACTTAATAGACGGAGCCTACCCTTATCTTTACGAGGGGTACGAAAGTCTTGGAGAATCTCTTGCGATTACTTCGGGCTTAATATCGGCTGAAAAAAGCCACTTAGTTTTAAACTCCGTCGCCCCTTCGCATTATGGCTTTCCCGTCGTCGCTCCGCAACTGACCGGCATATCTCCCTATCACAACGACGCTATATGGCCTTTTGTCCAGGCGTACAGGGGGCTTGCCGCAAAAAAAGCCGGCGACATAAAGACGCTTGAATTTGAGTTTGCAACTTCCGTCAGATCGGCGGCGCATTTTTTGACGTTCAAAGAAAATCTTGTCGCGACGACGGGCGACAGCGCCGGAACGGCGATAAATTCGGACAGACAACTATGGTCCGTCGCCGGATTCCTCTCCTTTATATACAGAGTAATGTTTGGTATGAGTTTCAATGAAAAGGGACTATCGCTGAATCCCGTTATTTTTGACTCTATGAAAAACGGAGCGGTTCTTGAAGGGTTTGCATACAGGGACTCAATATTAAACGTTAAGATTACGGGAACCGGCGATAAAATATCGGCATACTACTTCGACGGCAAGATCGCGCCGGTCGATTTTGTCGTCCCGCAAGATATGAAAGGCGAACATAATATTCAAATCGAACTCGTTAACTCCCCCAAAAGTTTTGAGCCGGTTACGCCAAAATACGCCGCCGCGTCCTACGCTCCTCAGATACCTTACCCCGTTTTGGATATTTACAAAAATAAATATTATATAGAATGGAATCAAAAAAATCAAAAAGGATTCAACCTCTTCAGAAATGGGGTTTTTCAAACGACAATCGACGGCGGCTCTTACGAACTCAAACCGGAAGATAAAGCGGTAGAATACTTTCTGACTTCGGAAAGCGGCGATCTCCCCGCTTTAAAAGGGACGCCGATTTGGATAGAAAACGCCAAAAACGCCTTTTTCGTCGAAGCGGAAAGAATGAAGTTTAGCGGCGGAGAAATTCTAACCAAAAATATTTCTAACGTAAAAAGAACTAACGCTAAAATATCGTTCTATCTCGACAAATCGACCTATAACTCGTCGGGTTACATAGGAAATTGGGGGAAAAAGTTAGGCGACTATATAAATTTCGTCTTTAACGTCAAAAAATCCGGAAAATATATGTTGGATATAAGATACCAAAACGGCGCCGGCGCCGTCAATACAGGAGAGAGAGCCGCTATAAGGTCTTCATTTCTCGACGGAAAGCAAACTCGAACTATATACTTTCCGCAAAGAGGTTCCTGGATGGATTGGGGATTTTCTTCCCCGCTGGTTATCGAACTCGAAAAAGGAAAACATACCTTCCAGATACTAAACGATGAAAATTGTTACAGTCAGAAAAAAAGGTTGATCAAAATAAACGTAGACCTTTTGAGAGTTAGAGAAATAGAATAGTATTCCCGTCGGTTTTTTGGGGAATAAAAAATAATTTTACGTAGAGTAGACGTATTGGGGGTAATTTTCGATTACGAGCGTATATAATAGCCGTTTTTGGGCGGCGATATCTAACAGTTGTGTCATTTTACCCAAAAAGTCGTTTTTCAATTTATCAATCCTCAATTTCTTACCAACAAGCTCAAGAAATCCATCCAATCCGTGTTTCATAACGCCGTTATAGAAAAATAGTATAATATCGCGAACTGTCGAAGCCATACCGAATTCGTTATACAAAGAATGCCATCTTTTTATTTGAAGATAGTCCGCTTCACTAATCCTAAGGTATTTATCCAACCTTTTATCGTCGGTATTGTCTATAACGGCGTATTCGGAGCGACAATTTCCGATTATTCTCTTTATTTTTGAGATTTTTTTGTTAATGAGACGAAACATAGTCTCAAATAACTCGCTGAACGTATTAATTTTGAACTCTTTTAATAAAAAATCTATAACATTGGTATTCATAGATTCCGACACTATAAAGTGAAATAAATGTTTTTTGTTTTTCATAAAGTTTTCTCCTTTTTCTTTATATATATAACAACTAAAAGTAGAAAACGTTGTACAAAAATTTGGATAAATTTTAAATAAATGACAAATAATTTACTAATTAAAAAAATTGACACATATGCGTCGATTTTTCATCAAGGAGTGCTGCATCCCATATGTGTCAATTTATTCCTAACATCATATGTGTCAATTTAATTGCAAGGAGCATATGCGTCGGATTGAGACAGCCCCTATAAATTTGACACATACTCCCTTCCAAGTGGAGATAAATTTAGATTTCGCCTGCGCATATTTTAAATATTCTTTGAAGAATATTAGAAATATTTTCTTTTGATAAAAACGAGTTGTTATCCATAAATCTTCTAATATTTTCTATTATCGTATCAAGTTTTAGTTTTGGAGAATTATGAACAAATTTTAATCTCATTAAATGAATCCAATATTCAGCTATATTTAAATCAGGAGAATAAGGCGGAAGATCAGTAAATGTGATTTTCAAGTTTTTATACAAATTATCCTTACTCATTTTTTCAGATAAT
>Ga0208940_1000179_pt1 | contig 85430 bp, 73 predicted proteins | sample AD_JPNNA6_MetaG_FD_184445 | JGI IMG/M metagenome (GOLD analysis project Ga0208940, IMG submission 184445) | Active sludge microbial communities of municipal wastewater-treating anaerobic digesters from Japan - AD_JPNNA6_MetaG (SPAdes) (version 2) | ecosystem: Engineered > Bioreactor > Anaerobic... | reverse complement strand
GTCAGTTGGGGACCCCGGCCTGCCCGCCCCAACGCCGAGGAAATTCACCGGGACGGCGCAAAGGGACGACTTTGCCCCCGCGACCACGCTGCAAGGTGATCATCAAGGGTAAAAAAGCCGCCCCAACCGTCTGATTCAGGCTCGATTGTTCACTTGTAAAGGTTCTGCTTCAACTCGACGTCAGTCAAGTCAAGTTTACGTTGTCAAAAGTCCAATAGTATAAATCAAGACCAGCGTATACACAGGATAGTTGAGAGGGTATAGCAATTCGTGCGCGATCGCCCCGCTGAGAATTTTGTTCTGCAAATTGCGGGCCATCCAGACTGTGTCGGAGAATCCTTGCGTAATCCAGACCAGGGCCATATACGTCACTATTTCCTGGAGACTAAAGTTGCCAATGTGGGTTTGATTGTAAAAAATCGCTCGCCACAAAAAATACTGCGCAATCACAAGCACGATGCTCGACAGCAGCTTCATATAAAAATCAGCTTGATAGACGAAAGCTTCGCGAATGCCTATGGTGAAGAGATGTCTATAAGGCAGTTTGGTGTTCATAGATGCGGCGCACCATTTCTGAGATCGCTTCTTCTTCAATGTGAATGTCTTGGACTTTGGCGTTGCGCTCCACCAGCTTAAGAATGTCGTAAACAGTAAGCTGATGGTTTACCTTAACGATCAATTGATGTTCTGCTATGTTTACCAGTTCTACACTATCCGCCGGAAAGAAACCCTCCCATATCCGCGGAGAAACCGGCTCGGCCAGTTCCAAAGTCACTAATTTCTCCCCGGAGCCAAAATTCCGCTTGAATTGCGCCAGATCGCCATCGAACAATAGCCGCCCCTGATCAATGACAATCACGCGCTTTGCCAGCGCTTCTATGTCTTGCGTATCGTGCGAGGTCAAAATGACGGTCTTGTGTTCCTCAGTGTTGATTTCTCTGATGAATTCATGCACATGCGCCTTGGCAGAAGCATCCAAACCAATCGTAGGCTCATCCAGAAAAATAACCGCCGGCGAATGTAAAAACAAGGCGACCAATTCACACTTCATCCACTGTAACATCCCCTGGTATCATCTTCATCCCTCAAAATATCCCAAGACGGAGATTCTCCTCGAAATCGTAGAGCAATATATCCTTAATACAATATTTGTGTCCATATTGGCCATTGTTTTTTAGAGATGCTTGAAACTGGCACCCTCCCTTGCAAATAGGAAACACCGCACATTTCAAACAGTGGCAAGTTCTCCTCGAAAGTATCAGTGACATTTCCCAATCTATACCGGGCATCACCCAATATACTATAACACTTGAACATATACCCTTCGGGATCAATAAGAATAGAGTGAGGATACTCTCGAAAACAAACCTCCGTCTCATCATCGGCGCCGGACAAAGCGGCCTGGTCACGTTGTCGGAGGAAGCGATAGACTATTTTCGCAGCAAGGCATGCCGGGTGGAATTGTTGCCGACGCCGGAAGCGCTGAAAGCCTGGAACGGGGCGAAAGGCGCCGTCATCGGACTCTTCCACGTCACGTGCTGAACCAACTTAACGAGGAACGGCCCCCTGCGCCACCCGCACGCGCAAGCCGCCGTTCGTCCACACGCGAGTCGTTTCCACAGGCAGGCGCGTCTGTCCGATAAGGAGAAGGTCGCTGCACAGAAAGGTCACGCGCCACCCCGGACATTGCGCGCGCAGGACGTTGCCAAACTGCGCATACAGATTGCGCAAGTCCTTGTTTTTGCTCACCCGCACGCCGTAGGGCAGATTGGTGACGACCCACCCCGGCTCCGGCGGCGGCGCGATGGCCGAAACGGCCCGGCAAGTGAACGCAATGTCGTTGATGACGCCCGCGCGCGCAGCATTGGCCTCCGCGGCGCGAATCGCTCCGGCATCCCGGTCGGAGGCCAAAAGGAGGGGCGCATCGGGGCGTTCCGCCGCAATCGCCGCCGCCAGCGTGGATTCCCACACGTCCGGCGTGAAGTCGGGCCACGCCATAAAGGCGAAGTTCCGCGCTTTGCCCGGCGCGATGTTCCGCGTCCACAGCGCCGCCTCGATGGGGATCGTCCCCGAACCGCAGAAGGGATCGAGCAGCGGCGTGCGCCCATCCCACCCGGAGGCCAGCACCAACCCTGCCGCCAACGTCTCGCGCAGCGGCGCTTTGGCTGTCGCCAGGCGGTAGCCACGCCGGTGCAGCAGCGCGCCCGAACTATCCACGCTCACGGTACAGCGATTCTTGAACAGGCGCACGACGACGACCTGCGCGGGGCGGTCAGCTTCCCCGCCGTCTGCGACGGCATCGTCAGTCGCGGCGCACAACGTTACGGACGCGCTCAGACGATCCTTAATAGCCCCTAGCACGCGCTCGATGACGGCGTCCGAGTGATAGAGCTTCGATTCGCGGCAAGTCGCCCGGATGGACACAGGCTGTCCGGGACGCAGATAACGCTCCCAGGGCAGGCGGCTCGCTTTGGTGCGCAGCTCGGAGAAGTCGGTCGCGTAGAACGTGCTGAGCCGCGCCAACACCCGGCTCGCCGTCCGCAGCAGCAGGTTGGCACGGTAGACGGTCTCCAGGTCGCCGGAGAATTCCACGCCGCCGGGTACGGTCTGCGCCGTCCCGCCCCGCGCCAGGTCCAACTCGGCTATTTCGCGCGCCGTGATATCTTCCATGCCCGGCGCACTGACGACAAAGACAGGATAATTCATATTCCTGTATTATACTCTTAGAACTTACGCAATGACAATGTTTTTGACTCGGTTCTAAAGTGTGTGGGTAGATTCAGGCGCGCCAGGATTTGACAAAAAGGTGATGTGCGCACCGACCAGGGACAGTACAACAAACCCAGGTGGGCGTACAGATGAACATCATAGAACGTGGGAAAGCTTTCCTGAAACAGTTACAGGAGTTGGCCCAGCGGACAGCGTGGGACTGGAAACACTGCCCACACTGGGGGAGTGGGGGACGATCAAGAATGGGGGGTATTGGCGTCAGCCGTGGGGTTTTGGCGGACGCGACAGCGTGCGGGTGCAACGACATCTCTGCCATAATTGCCAGAAAACGTATGCGGAGACCTCGCCGTTCTTGGTGCGTGGGAGTTGGTACGCTCGGGAAGTGCATCGCTCAAGAATAATCTTACTTCAACGACCTTACTTCAACGCTTAAGACAGAGCACAATCCGCCGTCGCAACAACGCCGGATTATGCTCTGGCGCGAGGATTGCGCTATCCCCCAATTCCACGCGCATAAAGCAAATATAACCCCGCCAGATTTGTTCCTCCCATTTCAACGCTTAAGGCGGATCACAATCCGCCGTCTCAGCAGTGCCGGATTATGATCCGGCGCAAGGCCTTCTTCACGGGGCAATCCGCACGGGTCTTCCCCCACCGGCACAACGTCCGCCGTGCGAATGGTCCAATCGAGCAGACCAGCTTCCATTTGGTTGCGGATAGCGGCATAGACGGGATCCGCGTAGACGTTGTGCAGCTCGCGCGGATCGGTGCGCAGGTCGTACAACTCGCTCACGCCGAGGGGATGGCGCACGAGCTTGTAGTCGAGCGTGCGCATCATCACTGCGCGGCAGATGCTTTCGGGATGTTCTTGCTGCTGAAGGCCCTTGAGGTAATAGATGTTCGTCACGTCAAGGGCACAACAAGATGTTGGACACGCGGCTAAATTCGTTTCCACCGCGGAGCACGCTGAAGACGCAGAGAAAGAGCATCCATCGCGGCGAACTCGACGCTCGCGGCGGTAAAAATCCCACGCTGGGGGGGTCATATCATCCTGACGAGTCCAGGAAGCAGTGAAATCCGTGTCATCCGGGGCAAAAACTAAGGCCGTTTTTCCCTCACCCCGTCAACAGAGAACCATTATTCACGCGTGGGCAGCATGAGTTCGATCACGATGCCGGGGCCATCTTCGCGGTTGAAACTGTGGCACGTGCCGCCCACGCTCCAGACCTGTGTGGCCACCATGGAGAGCCCCAATCCCATGCCGGCGATCTGACCCGTTATGAATTTGTCGACCTGATAATAGGGCATCCACATGCGCACCAATTGTTCCGGTGACAAGGTCAGGCCATCGTCCCAGACCTGAATCCTGGCCTGCTGTATGCCAGTGGCTGCAACATCCACTGCGATCACCGGCATGTTGCGCGGGTGGAATTTTTTGGCATTTTCCAAGATCTCCCACAAGATCACTTCGAGGCTCCACTGCGAGAGCGCCAGATGCTGACTCTGCAACGATTCGGCGACCGTCACCTTAACATCCGGCAGCAACAGATCGGCGCTGATGTCCGCGAGCAGGGCGGCGAAATTCGCCAGCGAGAAAGCGGCCTCGGCCGTCGCCATAAGAGGGGCGTCGAGATAACGAATAATCTCCTCGATCTCGCTGTAAAGGTGTTTGGCCCCTTCGGCGGCATTTTGCACAAACATGAGTATATCGTCCCGCGACATCGTTGCCAGCCGTTCGGCCAAAAAGGACAGGCCGGTATAAAGGGGCACCAGGGGGGTGCGCAGTTTGTGCGCGACGACCGAATGGAAACGGCTCAATTCTTCCTGCAGGGCGGTTTTCTCGGTGATGTCTTTCAGGCAGATGATGCGTCCGGCTTCCATATCCAAACCAGCGGCGATATCCAACATCTCCACTTGCAACCAAAAGGCTTTAGCGAGCGGCGTCTCCGGGCACACCAGGTAAAGCGGCACCGGCATTTTGTTGATGAACATCTTCTTCGGCCAGAACGCCCAGGCTGCCTGTGGCTCGCGGTGATACTGTTGCAAGACCAGGTCGGTAAAGGTCGGCGGTTCGGCTTTGTCGATCTCATGCCCCAGTCCCAGGTATCCTTGCGCCCGGGCATTCGCATAAAGCACCCGTTCCCGATCATCGACGATGACATAGCCATCGTTCATCCGCCCCAAGAGATAGCGAAACATGGCCTCGGAGGCGCGCAGGGTCGCCGTGCTTTCGGTCGCCTGCCGCCCCAGGGTCTCTTGGGCGGCATGGAAGGCGGCTTCAGCTTCTTGCCGGAGAGCCATTTCTTCCTGAAGATGCTCATCTTGAACGACGACCTGCCGTTGCAATCGCTGGAGGGTCAGACGGGTTTCGACACGTGCCAGCACTTCCGGCGGATGGATAGGTTTGGCCAGATAATCCCCTCCCCCGAGGGCAAAGACTTTCACCCGTTCCTCCTCCGCCGCGACCACCCCGCTGATAATGACGGGAGCCGGCCAGGGAAAGTTTTTTTTCTGATGTGCGTAGGCTTCAGCACACGTCAGATCGAGGATGATGAGGTCGGGGGCAAGAGCGGACAGCGCTTCCGGGTTGACCTTTGCGTGAGGCCAGAGATGCACGGCATAGCCGCGCGAGGTCAATAATTCGGCCAGGAACTGACCTTCAGAGAAATCATCGTTGACTACCAAAACTGTATCTGTCATCCCATCCATTTCTCCCCAGAGGTTCGGCGAGTCCTGCCGGACCAGATGATATTATCCATTACCCGCTAATAAGGACATCCTCTCCATGCAGAGACTGCCACGTTAACATGGCCCACCCAGGCCCACCATTGCGAGAGCGCTGTCAGCTAACTATCCCTCTGGCTTCGATCCATACGCAACGTCAAGGCTCTTCTTCGCCAGTTTGATGGCGAGACCGCCGCCGGGCACAAGCAGATCCACCGTCTCCACGCCCACGTCGAAGAGAAAATCGGGATCGAGGATCTTGCCGATATATTGCTGGAACGTCTTCCCACCGACCTGCCACTGCCCGGTTAGCCCATCGTACTCGACAATAGTTTCTTTCTTTTTGGAAAGCCAGCGATATTGAAAAGCATACACAGGACGATAGTAGAGATCGATCTGCGCGACATCGATGCAATCCTCCAAAATGCGCTCGGCTTTCACACTTTTGATCATCTCAATCAGCACTTCGTGGACAATCGCCGAGGCACGCGCCGCCGGGGGCACGACGACCGCATCACTGGCGGAGAAATCATCAAGGTCATCGCCGGCGATTTCGACGGCGGCATATTGGATATAATCCGCCAACGCCGGATTTCGCGTGCTCGTCAGACCATCGCAGAAAACGTTGGCGTGCAGTTCCTCCCGGCAATGCTCCAATCCCGTCAGGACGATCTTTCCATTGCTGACCTGATATTCTACCGCGTCAATCGTCACCGACCTGACCGCAGGATCGTTGAACGCCAGGGGATAATCACCGCAGCGCTCGTAGATGTAGCGCGCATCGCACACCACGTGCCAGAAGGGTTCATAGCGCTGCTCTTTGTACAGCAGTTTGAAATCATCGTCTTTGGGACGTTGAAGCAGGCTGCCCATTTTCGCCACCGTCCCAAACGCATCGACTTTGTGACCCCACGCGCGCCCTTCTGCTTGATCGACAGAAAGTTGCGCCTGCAAAATAAACGCTCGTTCATCCGCAAGATTGACTTCCATACGTCGCATTCCCTTTCAGATCACCAGGCGTCCTATACCCCGGGCCTGTTGCCAGGCCATTGTATTATCTACGCGGTGATTATAATGCAGATTTTCAAATCGGTAAAGGAGCTTTCTGCCGTTAAGGTACATTTCGCCTCTGTGGCGAGGGCAAGGCAAAGAGCGCCCCTCTACCGCCTTGACTGTTGTATGGCCCATGTGACCCATTGAGTGGCTTCCAAGAGTGTGTCCGCAATGTAGTCCGGTTGTCGTCGTTGTTGCGCCAGAGTCCGATAAGTTGTGTCCCCACATCCTGTGCGTACCAGAACGGTGCGGCAACCGACGGCATAACCGGCGTCCAGGTCAGACTGTTTATCCCCGATGACGTAGGAGCGTGACAAATCAAGGTCAAAATCCGCAGCCGCTTGCACAAGCAATCCAGGGCGTGGCTTGCGGCATGGGCATGGAGGCACATGGTCCGGCGCATGGGGACAACAATACAGCGCGTCGTAGCGAACGCCGCAGGCTTGCAACGCTGTCCGGAGGGCATGATTGACCGCATCAAATTCAACGCGGGTCATCAACCCACGCTCTAAGGCAGATTGGTTGGTGACGATAATCACAGGGATGTTCAGGGCATTGAGTAACGCCAGTGCCTCGCCGACGGTAGGGAGAAGTCGCACCGCTGCCGGTTGGCGAAGATAGCCATGTTCTTCGTTGATGGTGCCGTCCCGGTCAAGGAAGACGGCCGAACGCAAGGGGATGGGTTGTGCCGTTTCCTCTCTGGGCGTATCTGAGGACACACAACGCGCCTGCGAGGGCAGATCAAGCAAGTCACCTGGCTCTGAATCAAGGCATCTTAGAAAAGAATGAGGTTTTGGCTCTTGCTTTTGCATAATATTTATGCTACCATAGTAAAAGGGTCATTGCCTATCCAATGACTAAGGCTAACGAGCGCTCTACATAGATTGGAGAAAACAACTATGGGAAGTCGGCTCTTTAGTGCAGATGGTATTCGCGGCATCGTTGACAAACATCCCTTAAGATGTGAAGATGTTGAACGGCTGGGGCGGGTTTTAGCTGTTTGGCTTCAACAGCATACTCCTATTCCTACCTTTTTGATAGGTGCCGACACCCGCGAATCAAGCCAGCGGTTGAAGGCTTGGCTCGTGGACGGGTTAGCTCGTGGCGGTGTGCATGTTGTAGATGCTGGCACTCTCCCGACTGCAGCAATTTCATACTTGACGATTAGCAAAGGTTTTTTTGCGGGTGGAGCCATGGTTTCGGCTTCGCATAACCCGCTTATCGAAAATGGCATTAAGGTATTCGACAGTCGGGGTATCAAAATCAATGATGAGACGGAACATTTCATCGAAAATCTCTTCTTTAGCGATACGCGCCTCCCTTATGAAGTTCGTCCTACCTTACCCATTGAACAACCTGACTTCAGTCTCCAGTATGCATCAGCCCTTGTCCGTGAAGCGCAGGCTTATGAGAGATTAACGTCGCCCGTTGTTATTGACTGCGCCCATGGCGCAGCTTCGCAAATAGGACCCACAGTATTAGAAAAACTACACATTCCTCATACTGTGCTCAATGCTTCGCCGGATGGCACCAATATCAATTATAGAGCCGGCAGCGAACATGTGCGCTTCAATCCCGGTCTTCTGACGCACGAGTTACAGCGTTACAATGCAAGCCTTGGCGTCGCTCTTGATGGCGATGCCGACCGAGCTGTGTTTGTCGATCGTGCGGGCCGATTTTACGACGGTGACATGGTGCTGGCAATGTTGTCTGTAAAGCTGCAGGCTGAACGACGTTTGCAAAAAAACGCGGTAGTCATCACGCCAATGAGTAATTCAGGTCTGATACATTATCTGCACCAGCACAACATTACCAGCCGTGAAGTACAGAACGGTGACAAATACATCACCTATGCGCTGGTTGAAGGAGATTTGACATTGGGGGGAGAGGAAATCGGACACGTCATTGCACATACGGATCATCTCCACGTTACCGGCGATGGATTACGCACTGCTTTGCTCGTCTTTGCCATGCTGGCAGAACGACCGGGTATCACATTACAAGATTTGGCGCCGGGAATGCGCAAATGGCCTCAAATTAAGGCCAGTGTATGGATTGGCCGTGGTGCTTCGTTACCTTCTGCAGAAGGCATTCCGGGTTTGTTGAGTTTATTGAGTAAAATATGTGATGCCATTCCTGATCTTAACAAACTTGAGTGTCGACCGGCGAGTACAGAACCGGTCTATCGCATTATGATGGAAGCACGAATAACCGACACTTCAGTTTTGGCACGCCATGCCCTGGCGATTGTGAAACATATTCAACAACATTTTGGCCGAGTCGGTTCGCCTATTCAAATTTTGGATTGCACGTGGGGCGGATGTATGAGTGAGGCGACGTTGTGAAGATGCCACCTCGGCTCCATAACGTCAACTGAACAAGCCAAAGACGTCCTGAAACAAGCTGCGCACCAGTGCCTCCGGCAATTTATAGTCTGCCATCCATTGAGGCATATATACCTGCGTAATTTCGCGTATCAATGCCGGGTCACAATCTTCAAAGCGCTTATAGATACGTTCAAAAGTCAGGCTACGCACAAAAGTTTCCGTAGCATAGTGGCTAAAATAGGATACTGCTAACAAATAGTGGCGTGCGGTTTCTATCCATGATTCGCGCGTCGGCTGCTTCCGCTTATCATCTGATAATCCTCTTTCACGTGCCAGGTGCACGCCCCTCGCATACACAATCGCCCCTTCCAGCAATTCCACCTGGCCCAGGAGTTTATAAAAAGCATCTACGCGCTCTGCAACAGCAATTTCCACCAGGCCGTGTCCTGATCGGATCACGTACTGCTCTGGAATTTTGGAACGGATCACATTCAAGTATCGTTCCGCGTCATCGTATTGTTCTGCGCGGGTCAGCAATACGGCTAAATCCTGCATAGAGTCCAGTTCATCCACGATATAGTTTTGTTGATGCGCCAATTCGATGGCCTGACGAAAGTATGCGCGTCCCTGAACCAAGGCCATGTCCTGTTCGTTCTTCATGGCCGCACTGGCGCGCAAAAACAGGTAACGTGCGCGCTGGCAACAAGCCATTTCATTGCGTGCCTGCACTTCGCGGATTGGCTCCTTGACGAACTCCGAGAAATGCCGCACGGCCTCTTTGAGATCGGTCTCGGCCACAGTGGTGTACCTGAGCGCCTCTTCTACAGAGATATTCAATTCGTCGTACATTTCCGCCATATTGCGATAGATCATGCCACGGGTGAGCATGCCCAGACCAATTCCACGGGCAACCTCGATGCGGCGAAAATGTATCAAGGCAGGTTCTATGGTCTTAAGCGCTTGTTCCACACGGCCCAAGCGATTTAACGCCAGGGCTAACGAATTCATGCTCAAGGCGACACGGTAGTTCAAACCTAAAGCCTCACGCTTTTCAAGTCCCTTTTTAATCAATTGAATAGCCTGGAATTCGCTACCCAGGATAGCATAAACGCGCCCCATATTATCGTTTGTATTCGCCAGTTCTTCTTCCAGACTCTTTATTTCCAGATCGGCCATGCGGAAAAGGTGAACCGCCTGCTGAAACTCCTGGAGCGCCAGATGATATTGACCTTTGTACATCCAATGTGCATAACCCCGATTGTTATACGTGCGTCCGAGCACCAGACTCAGACGCCAGCGCTCGAACTCATTTAAACCGGCTAGAACTTCTTTCAACGATTCGTCCGCGGAGAACGGCGGAAGTAAATCAATCACGCGCTGATAAAGTTCCAACGCTTTATCGATCTCATACCCATACATGGTCGCCTGACCATACCAGAGCAAGAACTCGGCCAGGGCCAGACGGTATCGTTCGGGGGACCGGCGGAACTGTTCTTCCACCCACGATAGTTCCTTATCGCCAATTTCCACGGCTTGTTCTGTCTTCCCACGTATCATATAACGCTTCATCCACAGGATGGCGCTATCCAGACGGAAGTCGTCAAAGATATTCGGCATCAGCACAGCAATGTTGTTGCGATCAATCGGGCTACTCAACAATTGTCCGCGGTCTTCTGCCGTATCAGCGGAGGCGCTGGTGAGAAATAGTCCCATCGCATCGCGTAGTCGCATATCCAATCCGGTATGCGCACTGCGAATGGCCTGATCTGCCTGTTGCAAGTACCATTGATAGCCGGCGACCGGATCGGCACGCATACGGTAAAAAAGCGATTCGACCCACAAATCTGCCTCTGGCTGCTTCTCGGCCTGCGCATCGTACCAGTCGACCAACCGCCGACTGTCGCGTACAACCTGTTCGGGTCTGAGCCAAACTTCATCACACAACGCGTACATTGCATCGTGCAGGAAATAGGTGCGCCGTAAAGCGCGCTGCTCTTGGCCGGGCACAGCTACTGAAATGTTACGGACTTTAACAAAGGGCAATGCCTCTATTGTTTGTAATTCAGCGATCAACGCAGTGGCGTGTTCTGGTTCCAACATCTGTAACAATTCGGGGAATAGGCCGTTACGCGCCAAAGCCAGGTAGCGCAACAGCGTTGGGCGCTCCGATTTTTTGAAGGCGTTCATATAGGCGCTCAACAACGCTCTTTCCACGGCGCGTATCCCTTCAGGCTCTGCCAATGCCTGCTTGACAGAACCAGGGTCGTGCGACTCTAACAGGCTCAACAATGCCAGGTCTAGCAATAAAGGATTGCCCGCGGTGCGTTCCAGCAACAAAGCCTGTAAATCTTCATCCAGCAAATGGGATAACTGCGGATAACGTTGGATACGATCGGCGAAGAAAATTTGCGCCTCAGCGGCGTCAAGCGCACCCAGATCAAATGACCGAGGCGCCGGACGACGCGCTTCGGCAAGCGCAGCGCACAGCTTTTGATAGAAGCGGCTGGCGCGCCGGCCCAATAACAGAACGGCGCCTTTCTCCAGGCGGGTTATTTGAAAAATGAGCCAATCCATCACCGCCGTTGTGTCGCTATCGGCTTGTGCTTGTTGCAAGGGATCTAGCGCACTCTCGAGGCGTTCAATGGTATCAAAGGCCAACACTAAAATTTGCTGTGCCGACGCCAATTTCAAGCCCTCGGCAAAAGCAGTCTCCACTTTCCTGCGTTGGTCTTCGAGGCTCGAGCCAACAATGCCACCTTTGAACCACACATCGTACATACTTCGCGCTTCATGATAGGCTTCGAACTCCAATCCGGTGTGAGAGAATGCCTCGATCAAACGACGCTCGATGCCCTGATTGCTGTTCGTATCGGGATCGTAGACGTCAAGGATGCCTGACCAGGTGACGTTCCCCAGGCGCGAAGGCTCGTAACCGGTGGGACTCCCCAGTCGCACACCGATATCACGGGCAAGAAAGGTCTTACCTGCGCCGGCCGGTGCCTGGATGAAATAAATGACAGGCGCATTATCGGCAGTGATCACTTTTTCATAGATCTCATCGGCCACTTTGCGTGCAATCCATGGATACGCTTGTGTGCTCATTGTGTTACCTCCATACCCTGTTGTGCTGCTGTCAACATCTGCGTGATTTCATCGACAACCTCGACGCCGAGTAGAGCTTGTAATTCTTCGTTAACCGTTTTATCGCCGGCCCCGCTTTGCCAGGCCTGTAACACAGCCGGCCAATCTGCCCCTGCCCATAAGGATATATGATCCTGCACCCAACGTTTACAGGAACCTCCGACGTCTCCATCAGCTTGAGCAGATTGAAAAGAAGCCATGTGATAGAGCGCGCTGACCAACGTATAGTGAAGATAGCCAGGGCGGCGCGCTTCGGCCTGGTAGTATAACATAGCTCTTTCATGTACACGTGTGAAATTCTCTCGGTGGCATATTTGAAAACTGCGCGCCAGCAAACGGCGGAGGGTAGCATTAGGGAAGTGATAAGCGCCCATACGCATATCCCAGGCCACCAGCCCGGCAGCTATTAACTCGCGGATGCGATCTATATAGACAGCATAGAGTCCCTCTGGCGTCTCCTGCTCTTCTGCCGGCAAAACGTCACGCAAGACGGCAACGTCAAACGAAGGCAGCAGCGCAGCAACCGCGGCTAGCTCGCGCACCATAGGAGAGAAAGCGGACAGAAAATAATCGGCTATGCGCTGTGCTAATGCCTCTTCTGAAAGATGCGGTTCCTGTTGTAACCAGCAAAGGATTTGGAGGTATCCCAGACTCTGTTCAAAAAGCCAGTTCGCATCGAGCGCCCATGTTTCTGTCAAATGGGTAACCTCTGCTTTGTTCAAGGCGCGAATAAGATGATTTTCCTGGTGAATGCGCACATCGTATTCACGCCATTGATGAACCGGAATTTGGGCAGTCGTTATCAATAGAACATCCCTCCTCTCCAGTAATGGCAGAACGAGTTGCCGTTCAAATTCAAAGAAGCTTTCACCGTCGCCCGCACGCAGCCAGTTATCCAAATTATCCAACAAAACTACTTTCTTGGTGTGAGAAGACATTTCAACCGCGCACAAGATTTCCTGTATGACTTGCTGAACCTCAGAAACAGCAGCATCCCATAAACCTACCAGTGCAACCTCCGGCACGGTGAGCGCCGCCTTAAGATGGTGCAGGAAGGTTGTTTTTCCTCCACCCCGGTAAGTCCAGAAGTTCAACAAACGGATTTCGGGATGTTCTGGCAACGTCCGAAGCATATCCAGACATAGAGCGATTAACTCAGTCCATACGCCGCTATGATTGGTCACACAGCGTTCGTTCGATCGGTTCATACGATACCTCCTTTTGCACTAGCCTTTACTATGCTCTTGGGGTTTCTGTAGACGGTATCCCCGTCCTCGCACAGTCTTAACCCACCCGGAATCGTACCCCATTCTTTTCAGTTCTACTTTCATACGCCGCACAGCCTCTGCCAAAGCAGCCTCGGTAACGCCTTCCGGGCGCTCACCAGGCCATCCCGCCTGTATCAATTCCTCTTTAGTGCAAACCTTGTCACCGGATCGGATCAGGCACTGCAAAAGCGCATCATACTTCTCGGACAGGACAACCTCCTTGCCCTGAAAGTAGATGCGATCTCCGGCCAGCCCAAAGCCCTCACTCTGTGCCGGTGATCCAAACAACTGGTCTCGTCCATACCTCCGCCAGTCAACTTTGACTTGCTGCCATGTCGCCGGCTGGATAAAGCGCGGCGGATTTTCTGCCTGGCAGTGTACCTGAATCAGACGATTCGCCAGCCAAACCACCGCGCGTGGGCTACCTTCGGCCAACCGAACCAACGCTTGATCAATGGGGGCGTCAAAATTGGCCCCTGGCTCACACAATTGGCCCAGGGAAGTATATGGATTGAGTATAGACTTCGAAAATGTGGACAGTCTCTGGGTTATCAGCCTTTCCAGATCTTCTTCAGTCCACTCTAGGGGAAAAATTTGATAACGACCTAAATGTAAAGTCTTCTGTTGCGCATACATAAGTGGTGCCAAATCACTGGGTAGGAAATAGCGAAATGCCAATCCTGACAATGCTAACTGGTCTAAACGCATCAATGGCTTGAGGAATAACAATATCTTCTCCGGATGTGTTTCAATCTCGACAATCTCGACTGCATCTACCTGATCAACTAGACACAGCAAATATCTGAATCCCTGATGCAAAACGGCTTGAGTTATAGTGTTCAGCGCTTGCCGGGCACTTACATCAGAAGCGGGAGATTTTTTGAAGGCTTTGGCGTCTTCTAGAACGTCCCGAACTAACTCATAGGCGACGTCCACATAATGAGTTGGTTTCAAGGTTTCTAGCGAATGATTAGCGTAGGCCAGAACATTGTTCAAAGCTTCCGCATCATACACAATACACAATACTTTATCCTGTGTTTTCAAAGGATAATGACTCTGTGCTATTCTCATACGCAAAGCCGTTTTCCCGAAACCTTCATCGCCAAACACGATCCAGCGGCTAATAGTCTCGTCGCCACGGATTTGCCTTTCCAAAGGCCGTAACGCTTGTGGTTGGATTCGATAGCGTAAGAGGTCATCACCATCCTCTTCTGCTGTCAAGTGTTCAAATGGATTTTTGCTCAGACCAATGTTTCCAAACCACGCAGGCGCTTCTCTATCTTGATTTTGAGGTTCAGACGATGGAGGTGCGGGTATTTTTGTCACCTGACTTGTGCTTCTATCGCCGATAACATTGCCATCACCGGTAATAACAACGTTGATTTGTGTTGTACCTTTTTGCTGTGAACTGTTTGTATGTAAATCAGTGTTGATATTGTCATTGTTTGTTGAAAACTCTGGGCCTTGCGCCTCAAGTTCTGCGACTTCACGACGCTTCTCTTCAAGTTCAATCTGTAAATTTGCCGGGATGTGTAATTTGCCAAAACCCGCAGCCTGCTCTTCGAGAATTGCAAGGGCACGACGTGCTTTTTTCAGAGCATCACTACTATTTTCAACTTCGGCTTTTCTCGACATATCCAACTCCTATTGCATATCACAACAATTCACACAAACTGTTAATCTTCGGGTATTCACTCTTACATTTTCCTTCACGATCCAATAACCTAATTTCCATCCCTACTTCAACAGCACCGGCGATAAATTTAAAGCGATCATCCACAAATAGTGCCTCTTCGGGTTTGATGCCAGCACAGTCTATTGCATACTGATAAATTTCTAAACAAGGTTTGGCGCAAGTGTATTCGTACGATAACACAAGCGGGTTAAACCAGTGTGTCAAACCCAACTTGTCCATAATGTGCCTCGCCGATGGAAAAGCATTGGAGATTAACCCAATCTCTATACCCTTGCGTTTCAGCGCCGCCAGAATTTCTTCCACATCCTCAAAACATCCGAAAGAATTTGGATCAGCGGCTCTATGTGCAAGCAGATCGACCAATACTTGTGATGGCGTATTCACACCTAATCGTTCTAGTACACTGCGATAGAATTCTCGCCAATACCGAATTTCGACCTCATCTGTGTTAACCCATTGGATGTCTTCACCATTTCTTTCGTACCATTCATCCTTTATGGCTTCTCGTAGATCATCTGCCGTGATATTTTTTCCACCTTCAACGGCTATTCTTTGTGCAGCGTCAACGTACATTTCGGGTTTGGTTTCGACCAATGTATCACCCAGATCAAAAAAGACTTCACGAATTGGCATCTCCTCCCCCTTGTTTCTGGAAACAGAAAAATAGCCGCCTTCTATTCTCATTGGCTTGACGCTTCCCATTATAATGGGGAGTTCAATTCAATTCAATGGGACAATCCCACACTTTCCCCACGATTTCTCCACAAACCCTCTAGCGGCTGCAGAGTTGATGGGTAGTTGTGGCCAAGATTGTCTGTCAGCAAGGCTACGTCTTGCCGGCCCCGCGCAAATCCGCCACGATCATATCCCCCAATCCCTCTACGCGCGCCGTTGGCTCCTGGAGGATACCGCCGTGGGTAACATTCCACTTACGTAAACCATCGAGGGTGTATGTGGTCAAATCGTTCACGGTGATGAAGCCCTTATTCGTCCGGTCGGCTTTGCCGCTTAACCCTTCCAACAAGAAGTACGTGAACACGCCATGTTCTTTCGCAGCCCATTCCTGAGCCACTTGCTGTGAAGTGCTTGCCGCCAGGAGCGCAAAACCTTCGGCCAATTCGTAGGCGTTGCGGATGAACGCCGGATCCGCCAGATCACGCCCGATCTCGACACCGGTATGACAGGCATCGAGGGTCAGCACCTGGCGACGAGCAGGGCTGTGGCGCAATGCCTGCTCCACCTCGGCAAGCCGCAAGGCCTTCTTCGCCAACGTAGGGGTGCGGCTCTCGCGGGTGAGCAGCACCGGTTGCCCTTCGACCAGTTTGCCGTGACAGGAGAAATGCACCCAGATGAGATCATCTTGTTCGGCGGCGTTGCAGATGCGGGTCAATTCGGCCTCGACGTTATCGCGGGTAGGCAGGAGGTGCTCGTGCGGCGCAGCATCGTGCAAGGCAACGACGGTGTACCCCACTGCTTCGAGCGTGGCTTGCAGCGCTAACACATCTTCGACGCAGTACTTCAGGCATGCGAAGCCAGGATCAACGTAATAGTCCACACCCACGAGCAGCGCCCAACGCTCGCGGATAAGGCCGGTGGGTGGCTGGAATGCAGCAGCCTTTGAATCACCACGATGGTCCTCCTGTGCTTCCAATTCTGCCACCTCACGCCGCTTCGCCTCCAACTCGATTTTGAGATGCGCCGGAATCGTCAGAGCCGTATAACCGGCAGCCTGCTCCTCAAGAATTGCCAGGGCGCGTCGAGCCATTGCCAGTACAGCCGCTAGTGTTTCAGTATCGTGCACCGTTCACCTCAATTGCCGAAGATTTCTGACTGACCTCGCCAGCCGGATTGCCTCCATATAAGTAACGCTTCCTCCAACGCTGCCCCTCGATTTCTCTCTCACGAAAACTTGACTTTACCGCTCAATCTTATACTATAATTATAGTGAGATTTCACAGAATTCATAAGGCAGCGTGCGTTGTTAGACCGGTCCGGTGCCAAGACGACGGACGGATTTTTCACAGGAATTCATCATGAAAAGTGCAGTTCACCCACGATTGAATGAAAATTCACGCCGCAGAGCACACAAAGTTTTTATTTTCAAGGCGAACTCTGCGCCCGCCGTAGTTCTCCACCAGGGACTTCATCATGAAGGGGGCGGTTCACCAGCGGTGGAATGAAAACTTTTCACCACGAAGAGCACGCAGGACACAAAGAATTTGTGTTTTTCTCTGTGAACTCTGGGTGCTCTGGGGCTATTTTTAGAGGAGTTAGACTATGGAAGGCGAACCCCTGACGATTCTATTAGTGGAAGATAATCCGGCCCATGCGGAAATGGTCATCCGTAATTTTCACGACCACAAAGTTGCCAACCAAATTTACCATGTGGTGGATGGTGAAGCGGCTCTGGACTTCCTGTACCATCGCCGCCAGTTTGCCGATCCGGCCAGCAGTCCGCGCCCTCACGTCATCCTTCTCGATTTGCGCCTGCCCAAAATCAACGGCTTACAGGTGTTGCAGAAAATCAAGAGCGACGAGACGCTGTTGAGCATCCCCGTGATCGTCCTCACCACTTCGGAAGCCGAACGTGACCTGACCAGCGCGTATGAAAACCATACCAACAGCTACCTGGTCAAGCCCATCGACTTTGCCAAGTTTTCACAGTTGATTAACGACTTGGGATTTTACTGGCTGGCCTGGAATCGCCAACCCTATTGATCATTCCAGGTACAGCGCGTCCATGTAAACCGTCGTAAAACGGGGATGGACGGTCAACTCAATGTAGTGAACGCGCGCGCCAATCTGCTCGGCCAGACGACGCTGGGCGGCGGAAATCAACATCCGGCGCGCGCCGGTGCCGGCAGCGTTGCCCACCTGCTTGAAGCGCTCCGGCGGCAGCGGGGGGAACATGCCGATGCGAATGGCGCTTTCCAGATCCAGGTAAGTGCCAAACGCTCCGGCTACAATGAAGGTGTCAATATCCTGCGCCGTCAAACCGGCCTCCAGCAGTAACACCTCGAGGCCGGCGCGAATCGCCCCTTTCGCCAACTGAATCTCGTTCACGTCGCGGCGGGTCACGAGCAAATCGTGCCCGTTGCCGGTTTCAGCCGCCGGCGCCAGCAGAAATGCCCCGCCGCCATCCCAGGCGACGAGGCGGGGATGGTCCCTCTGGAAACGTCCACTGCGCTGGATGATGCCGGCAGCGCGCAGTTCCGCCACCACATCGAGAATGCCCGAACCGCAGATGCCCACCGGCGGCTTCCCCCCGATAGTCTGGATGCGTACCTCATCGTCCACAATTTGCACGTATTCGACCGCCCCGGGTGCAGCGCGCATGCCGGCGTAGATGTGCGCCCCCTCGAAGGCCGGGCCGGAGGCGCAAGAACAACTCAGCAGGCGGCCGTCGACCGCCAGGCTGATCTCGGTGTTGGTGCCAATGTCGAGCGCGATGGTGGGCTTCGGCGCCCGCCATGCCTCCGTCGCCAGCAACATGGCAACGTGGTCCGCCCCCACATAACCGGCAATGTTCGGCGGCAGGTATACCCTCGCGCCGGATGCCAGCTCCAATCCCAGATGACACGCACAGATATTCAGCGGCTCACTGACCGCCGCGATATAAGGGGACTCTCCCAACTGGCGTACCGGCAGGCCGGTGAAAAAGTGGTGAATGGCCGTGTTTCCCACCACCACCGCTTCCACGACCTGTTCCCGCGAAGCGCAGGCTTCTGTACAGAGCTGTCCCACCAACTCGTTCAGGCTCTCCATCAACCTGGATTGCAGCCGGCGCCGTCCATCGGGGTGTTGATTGGCGTAGGCGATCCGGCTGACCACATCCTCGCCATACGCAATCTGCGGGTTCATCGCCCCGGCCTTCGCCAGCGTGTGGCCGGTCGCCAGATCGAGCAGATAGGCCGCCATCTTCGTCGTGCCGATGTCCACCGCCAGCCCGAGCAGCGCCTGGTCAGGATGCAACACGCCGACGGTTTCTGCGCCGTGATTTTGCCGCCGCAGGGCCAGGCGGATGGACCAATCCTGCGCGCGTAACTTTTCGGAGAGATCGCGCAACACCGGTTGGCCAAAGCTGGGACGGGGGATGTCCTGTTGCGCCAGAGCATCGGTCAGGCGGACAGTGTCGGCCCGCAGGTCGTGGAGCGTCGGCGGGGCGACATCCACATCCACAGACGTCACCACGGGATCCACGGCGACTTCGCTTTCCTGACCTTCTACCTGCAGACGCTGCGGAGTGCTCAACGAAGAGGGCGGAATGTCAATTTTGACCTCGCCGCGGGGGCGCGCCTGGCAGGCCAGACGGTATCCCGCCGCCAACTCCGAGGCGCTGAATACCTGCTTTTCGACGGTCGTGGGCGGCGTGAGTTCACCGTCGACCAGCCGGACGCGACATTTGCCACACGCGCCGGCTCCGCCGCACACGGCGATGATCTCCACGCCGGCCCGCCGGGCGGCGTCAAGCAGTGACATGCCCGGGGCGATGGTTGCCCGACGACCGATCGGTTCCACATCAACCTGGATTTGAGAGGCGCTGCTGTGTTCTGCAAGTTGTTGTTTCACACTCTAACCTCGTAGGGGGAGCCGCTCAACGGCGCGGCCGCCACCTGGAATTTCAGGAGTTAAGAGTAACACCTATTTGCTTTGCGTCAACCGGCGTCTGGAGGACCCTTCGATATGCAAACGTTGCACATCCTTAACCTTCCAGACACAAGATTTTAACCATAATAGAAGTGGAAGGGGGAACTTAGCCGCCGGGGGGCGCGTTATAAAGACATGCAGGCGCGTAGCAGCGTGACGCTGCTTGCTTGCCGGAGATGTTTTGTTTACCATCGATACAGTAAGGAGGAAAATACGATGTGGAAGCGAATCAGTTCAATCACGCTCTTGGTATTGGTGCTGACCCTGGCTATCCCGGTCAGCGCGCAGGGGCCAGGCCCGCAGCACTCCGATCCGACGTGGCAAGCCTCGTACTGGAACACCATGGACCTTTCCGGTACGCCGGTCTTGCAGCGCGCCGAGGCCAACATTTTCTACGAATGGTGGACCGCCTCGCCCGCGCCGGGCATCGTCAATGCCGATTATTTCTCCACCCGTTGGACACGCTACATTGACGTGACACCGGGCACGTACCAGTTCACCTGCACCGCCGACGATGGCATGCGCATCTGGGTGGACAGCGACCTGATCCTCGATCAATGGTACGAGCATCCGGCCATGACCTTCACCGTCGAGAAATATCTCGCCACGGGACATCACCTGATCAAAGTGGAATACTTTGAGAAGGGCGGCATCGCTACGGCGAAAGTGCAGTGGCAACTCAAGAGTGAGCCGCCGACGATCACGCAATGGCGCGGCGAATACTTCAACAACATCACCCTGGGTGGCACTCCCGTCCTGGTGCGCAACGATGCCGCCATCAACTTCAACTGGGGAGACGCCTCGCCTGCGCCCGGCGTCGTGAGCGCGGACCGCTTCTCGGTCCGCTGGACGCAGACGCTCAACTTCACCGCGGCCATGTACCACTTTACCCTCACCGTCGATGACGGCGCGCGGCTCTGGGTAAACGGCCACCTGCTGGTGGATGCGTGGATCGATCAAGCGCCGCGTACCTACAGTGGTGATTTGTATCTGCCGGCCGGTGCGGCGACCGTCGAACTGCAATACTACGAAAACGCCGGCGGCGCCGTCGCCCAGCTCACATGGAGCGGCGGCGGAACAACGCCTCCCACCCCTCCGCCTTCCGGCACGGTGATTGTCGACGACCGTGATGCCGGCTTCGTCAAGGGCGGTCCAACGAGCGGCTGGCACTATGAAAACGAGGGCTACAACAACAATCTCACCTGGACCACGAACAATTACGACGCCAATTCCAACTATAACTGGGGGCGGTGGTTTCCCCGGCTGGCGGCGCGTTCTTATGAAGTTTTCGTCTACATCCCGGATCGCTTCACCACCACCGGACAGGCGCGCTACTGGATCAACCACGCCGATGGGTACACCCTGCGCATTGTGAATCAATCGGCCTACAGCAACCGGTGGGTATCACTGGGAACCTATCGTTTTCGCGGCACCGGCGACGACTACGTCTCATTGGCAGATGTAACTTTCGAGACGACGCGCTCGCGGCTGGTGGCCTGGGATGCGGTGAAATGGGAACCGCGCTAGAGCAGTAAGGCTACGCGCCCGCTCCTGGTAGAGCGGGCGCGTTTTCGTTCCCTCCCGGTGCAGAGGCGGCCCATGGTCTTGTGGGACTTGGCGCGGCGAGGGAAAAACGGCTTGAGTTTTTGCCGCGGCTGACGCGGAATTTTGTAACCGTTTCGTTCTGTGAGGATTGTGGGCGGGGAGGGGGGAGAAAAAATAAGGGTTTTTGCAGGCGGGCTGCGCCCGCCTGCACCCCCCAATTTTTATACCTGGCGTGTATTTCGACCCTGCGAAATCCCGACGAACCGCGCCCCATAGCCCCGGTTGTCGCTAACAACAAAAGTTGTTATAATAAACATCATCAGGGACTTAAAATTCTTCGTTTTACAGGACTTTTTTTACAGGACTTAAGGAGAACGACGATGAAACGCCTTCTGGTCTTGCTCTATGGGATGATCGTGATCAGTCTGTGCGTGAGTGTGGCCCCGGTATGGGCAGTGGAGACGCGGTATACTGTCCAACCCGGCGACACGCTGTACAGCATCTCGCGGCGTTACGGAGTTAATGTCGAAAAGCTGGCGTCAGCGAACGGGTTGACGTTAAACTCCTGGCTGTATGCGGGACAACAACTGTTCATCCCCGACGCCGCCACGGTCCCTGCACCCGCTCCCACCACGAGCAACGTTTACATCGTACAAGCCGGCGATACCTTGATGACGATTGCCGTCCGCCACGGCTTCAGCGTCAGCCAACTGGCTGCGGCCAACAATCTGACGTGGAACTCCTGGGTGTATGCCGGACAGCGGTTGACCATCCCCGGCGCCGCGGCGGAAACGCCCCCGGCGGCGCCATCCCCGGCGGAAACGCCCGCTACTGCCTCTGCTGGCAGTTACGTCGTCCAGGGAGGCGATAATCTCTATCGTATTGCGCTGCGTCACGGGATCACGCTGGCCGCGTTGAAGGCCGCTAACGGTTTATATTCCGACATCGTCTATGTCGGCCAGCGTCTGACGATCCCTGCCCCCGGCCATACCCCGGTCGTCCCCGCCGTATCCACTCCCCCGCCCGGAAACGGCGCTGCCGGTGAGCTATGGATCGATGTCAATCTCTCCACCCAGACGATTACGGCTTATGAGGGTCAAACGCCGGTATATTCGGCTTTAGTGTCCACCGGGTTATGGGGCACCCCTACGGTTGTGGGGACGTTCAGCATTTACGCCAAGTACCTGTCTACACCTATGTCCGGGCCAGGCTACTATCTGCCCAATGTTCCCCACACCATGTATTTCTACCGGGGCTATGCGATTCACGGAGCCTACTGGCACAATAACTTTGGTACGCCGATGAGTCACGGCTGCATCAACCTGTCATTGCCGGATGCCGCGTGGTTCTACAACTGGGCGCCACTGGGTACGAAGGTGGTCACGCACTATTGACGCCAACGCTGCGGCGCCGGTGAAGCAGTCCTGGCGCGATCCCCATCCGGCGGCGCGAGGAAACTGCTCTGGAGTGCACGTTTGAAGAAGATCATCGTGGGCTTGCTCAAAGAAATCGCCGGCGCCTGGCAGCGTGATCAGGTAGCGCGGCTGGCGGCGGCGTTGGCCTATTACACCATCTTCTCCATCACGCCACTGCTGATCATCATCATCGCCATTCTGGGATTGGTGTTCGGCGAGCGCGCCGCGCAGGCCGAAATCGCTAAGCAGCTCGAAGATCTCGTGGGCACGGAAGCCGCCCTGATGATCGAGACGATGCTGGCTAACTTTGGCAGCCCCACTGCGGACATTCTTACCTCTCTCGTCGGGTTGGGAACGATGCTGTACGGCGCGACCGGGCTGTTCAGCCACGTCCAGGGGGCGCTCAACACGATCTGGCATGCGCCCGCCCGATCCAACAATGGCGTGCTCAATTTTTTCAAACGACGTGCTTTGCACCTCGCGCTGATCTTCGGCGTGGGAGCCTTGTTGTTACTCGCGCTGTTTGCGGAACTCGTCATCACGACGATTGTAGGCTATCTGAACCTGGAGAATTTCCCCTCAACGCTCCATTTCCTTGTCTCCATGGGGATGCTGACGATATTGTCTGCCATCATCTTCAAAATCCTGCCCCAGGTCGAGATCGCGTGGCGCGATGTACTCATTGGCGCGGTAGTGACATCGCTATTGTTCAATGGGGGGCGGATTCTCATCGGCATGTACATGCGCTGGAGCAACATCGGGTCCATCTTCGGCGCCGCCGGGTCGCTGGCGATGCTGCTGGTCTGGATCTACTATTCGGCGCAGATTTTCCTGCTGGGCGCCGAATTCACCCACGTCTATGCACTCAAGTTCGGTTCACTGCGCGAGCCGCCGGGGGACCCCGCCGCAGAAGCAGTGGCCCCTTTGAGCCCGGCCACATCTATGAGAAATGACAGCCTGCCGCCCGCCGCTTCGTCCGCGGTCAAAGTCGAACCGGCACTGCCGTCCGCGGAGAGGACAAACCGCGCCTGGCCCAAGAAGACGCTCGCGGCCACGACGGTAATGGGAACGGTCGTCGCTTCGATTCTGGGAGCGCATTGGTGGCGCCGCCGACATCAAAATCGGCATAAGGTGGCGTGAGCTGAATACAGCAGACCTGACGGCGTGACGGAAAACCCGTCAGGCCTTTCCGGCCACTTCTACCCGATACACCTGGTACTGTTTGTATAATTTTGCGCCCATGCGTTCGGCCAGCACTGGCGTATCGGGGTTGTCTGCCGACGTCAGCGAGAGGTCAATCCACGTGTAGCCCTTCGCCCGCGCGCGTTTCACCATCTCATCAAAGAGCAGAACGGCGACGCCGGTTTTCCAGTAGGACGGCTTGACCAGCAGGCTTTTCACCGCCAGACACTGTGGCCGGTGGCGCAGCGCCAGCCACAATTGCGCATAGTTCCACGGATAGCGCAGGCCGTTGGCGTGGATGAGCGCCTCGTTCACGTTGGGGACGCCCGCGAACCAGCCGGCGTTGTCGCCGTTGACCTCGGCGAAGAGCACCAGGTCGGGATCGGCGATCTGGCTAAACGGCTCGACCAGGGCAGTCACGCTGGCGCGCGACCAGGGGATGTAGTCATCCAGGTGGGTCAAAGACGTGGTCAGCAGCTCGTGGACCCGATCCACTTCGGCGTCCCATTGCGAGAGGTCCGCCCCCCGCACAACGATGTCACCGCGCCGGCGCACCTTGTCGGCCAGACGCGCGAGACGCTGGAGCGTGGGATGCTCCACTGCCAGGTCGAAGGCGTAGGCCACATTCGTCGCGCGCGCCGGGACAAAACCGTAGCGCTCCACAAATGTCCGGTAGTAGGGCGGCGTGTGTCCACAGAGCAACACGGGGGGACGGTCGCGCCCTTCGACGAGGATGCCGTAGCCGTCCTCGTAATCGAGGTTGAAGGGGCCGAAGAGCGCGTCGAGGTGGTGCTGTCTGGCCCAGCCGGCGGCATAGTCCAGGAGAGCCTCGGCCACCGTGTAATCCTCGACGCACTCGAAAAAGCCGAACACACATTCCCGCGTGCCGCGCGCGGCGTTCGTAGGCGTATCCTCGGCGAGGCAGATTGTGCCCACCGGTTGCCCCTCGCGCCAGGCGATGAAGAATTCCACGCTGCCGCGCTCGAAGAACGGCCCCTGCCGTTTGACGACGGCCCTGGCGCGTTCCGGCAGCAATGGCGGGACCCACAGGGGGTCGTCGCGGTAAATCCGCCACGGGAAGGTGAGAAATGTACGCCGGTCTTGAGTGGTTTGGACAGGTTTGATAAAGATGTTCATCAGAAGCGCTCCCCCGGCTCAATCTACGGACTGTAAACGCCGCTGCTCTAAGTCTTGCACCAGTTGAGCATAGCGAGCGCGGGTCAACGGATACTTGAAGGCCAACACAATGCCCAGCCCCAGCAGTGCCGCCGGGATCGGCCCCATAATCAGCCGGATGCCCCACAGCGCACTGGCAGGTTGTTGCACGGCATTGGGGATGTACCCGGTCACATCCAGCAACAACAGCGCAAGCGGCACCGCGATGGACGAGGCGACTTTTTCCGACAGCGTGATCAGGCTGTAAAACATTCCCTCGTGGCGCTCGCCGGTCTCCCACTCCCCCCATTCCACCGCGTCGGGGATGAGCGACCAGGGCAGCACGTGCGCCGCGCTGACGCCGATGCCGGCCATCACACAGAGCAGGTAGATCAGCGGGAGGGCGGTGTTGGCGTTCACCGTGATCAGCACCAGTTGCATGACCGCCCAGAACGCGATGCCGACGATGTAGGCCCACTGCTTGCTCTTGTGCCGCGAAGCCCATTCCCAAAAGGGCAGGGCGACGATGGCTGTGACGAAAATCAGTCCCATGATCAGATCGCTCTGAGCCTCACGCTGGATCACATATTTGATAAAGTAGAGCAAGCTGGCCTGGACAATGCTGACGACAACCCAGGTGCACAGGAAAATCCCCAAACTAAAGCGAAAGGCCCGGTTATTTTTGGCGGCGCGCAGGGATTGCTTCAGGCCTGGCTGCGCCTGCGTCATAAACACCGCGCGTTCCCGCGTCCCCAAGAACGTGATGAGCACCGCCAACGCCGCCGTCACGCCGAAGATGATACCCATCGTCAGCACACGCGGCGTATTCTGCGGTGTGAACGAGCCGACGATCACCAGCGGCAGGGTGAACGAGATCAGACTGCCGAGGATCGAGAAGAACATCCGGTACGAAGTGAGGGCGGTGCGCTCGTCGTAGTCCGACGTCAGTTCGGGGGTGAGAGCGAAATAGGGCATGTAGACGAATGTCGCCGCCGTGTCAAAGACGACGTAAGCCGCCGCATAGTACACCGCCAGGGCCACATTGTTCGTCCACGGCGGTCGCCACCAGAGCAGCATGAAGACCAGGGCGTAGGGAATGGCGCCGAAAAGCAGGAAGGGGCGGCGGCGTCCCCAGCGCGTCCGCGTGCGGTCGGAGATGTGGCCGATGAGCGGGTCGTTGATGTAGTCCCAACTGCGCCCGATGAAGATGGCCGCCGCAGCGATACCCGGCGCGATCCCGACCACGTCGGTGAGGAAGATGGCAAAGTAGGCACCGAGCAAGGTGGAGGTCAGGCTGAAGCCGGTATCGCCTACTCCGTAAAACAGCTTGGTGCGGCGCGAAAGCCGCTCGGTAAGGGGCGACGGATTCATAGCTGAGTTTTCTGACATAAGTTCCTCGTTTGGATTGGGCGCGAGTCTAAGCGCCCGCTTCCCTGCTTTCGCCAGGGTGACGATAAGCATCATACGCCGGTTTGCCATAAAAGCAACGTCGGACAGGCTCTATGTTCTCCTGTCCGACGGCAAGGGGGCGGATTTTTGCAGCTTACGAAGCAGTTCTTTCAGACCTCGACACCAAAAACCTGGCGGACGATCAGCCCGACCACAAAGCTCAACGCCGCGACGCCCAGGCTCAACCCTGCCATTTCCAGGAAACGCCGCTTGAACGGCTCGTCTTTGGCAATAGCAATGTAGTAGTTGAAAATGGCAATGATAGCAATGGCTACTATCATCGTCACAGCGAGGGCCACGTAGTAATTTTGCAAGAGCAAGTAGGGTAAAATGAGGAGCAGCACCGTCACAATGTACGCCGCGCCGGTGTAAAGCGATGCTTTGAGCGGATTCTTATCGTCGGCTTCTGATTTGGTGGACAAATACTCGGAGGTCCCCATCGACAATGCCGCCGCGATGCCCGTAATCATACCGCTCAACGCAATCAAACGCGTATTCTGGAAGGCGAGCGTCAGCCCGGCCAACGTGCCCGTGAGTTCGACCAATGCATCGTTTAACCCCAAGACCATCGAGCCGGCATAGTGCAATCTTTCTTCGTCGAGCATGACGATCAAAGCCTCTTCGTGGGCATTTTCTTCCTGCGCAATAGTCTCAGCTTCGGGGATCCATGGTTTCAGGTGATCGTAATTTTCCTGCGCGCCTTGTTCGCCGTGTTCCATCAACTTGATCCCAAACGTGAATCCGAAGACGCGGCTGATCCCGTAATACCACCGGATTTTCAAGCGTTCCGGTTGGACTTCTTCCTGCGTGTAGGTCTTCCATTGGTGATAGTGACGCAGCTCGTCGGCGGCGATCTTCTCGAGAATCTGCCGGTTCTCGGGCGTTTTGATGGTCTGCGCCAGTCGCCGGTAGATATGGTACTCAGTGATTTCGTCGCGTTGACGGCGCAACAACTGATTATGTATTTCCTGACCGATAGACATATTCACCTTTCCTAAATTTACTTAACTGTGTGTTTCTGACATTCCGGGCAGAGGCCATAGAACGTCACTTGCTGTCCGATAATTTGATAGCCCGCCGTTTCCGCGGGTGTGAGATACAAGGGGTCAAAATCGCGCCGGACGTCGGCCAAAGCGTGGCAGCGCATACAGAACAAATGATGATGGAGGTTCGTCTGGGTGTCATAGCGCAGGCGGCCCCCGCTCAAGTCTGGCACGGTGGTCAAGGCGCCCAATGCGACTAGTTCACGCAACGTGTTGTAGACTGTCGCACACGAGACGTCGGGCATCGTCGCTGCGACCTGTTGGTAGATTTCCTCTGCTGTTGGATGCGCATCGTTCCGGGCCAGCAGTTCCAGGATGGCGCGCCGCTGCGGTGTGATTTTACGCCCGCTCTGGCGGAATAATTCGAGAAGTATGTCCAGGGATGGCATAGAGCATTCTCATTTATACAGCTTGGTAATTTATAATAATTATAAATTAGAAATCAGGAATGTCAAGATGAAATCTACTAGGCAGGTTGAGCAAGCCCGTCCATTTGGCGCGCGCTGCCGGCGGGAACAGATCCCCCACCGCCGCGAAACACAAGGGGACGATCGGCCAATGGCCCAGGCTCATGAACATACTGGCGGCAATGGCAAACAGCATCGAGGCGTTTAGCGGCACCAGGCACAAGCCGCTCAAAAAAGTGCCAGCGACGTGAGCAAAATCGCACGCCGCCCGTACATATCCGAGAGCTTGCCAAACAGCACGGTGCCCACGGAACCGCAGAGGGCAGGCAGCGCGATCCACCAGGAAAACAACGCCATCCCATTGAATTCGGCGATCATGACCGGCTGGGCAATGTTGCGGGCGTTGATGAAGAGATAACTGACAAACTGCGTGATAAAGACGGCCCACAACCCCAGGGCAGCTTTGCGTGGGGTTGTCAGGTCCTGGGGGGTGGAAATCGCTGGTGTTTCTGTCGTGGTTAACATCATCAGGACTTACACGAGCCTGGCTCGAATCAAGCGGTGGAGGATTTGTAGTGACGCCTTCAAGCGTCTCTTAGGAGCTAAGAACGGCTAAAGCCGTCACTACAAACGGAAATTGGCGTAAGTCCTATCTCCTCTTGGACGTGCCATTGACTTCCGTCACCAGCGGCGCGATAAAATCGGGGGTCAGGAAATGATGTCCCCCGGTTCGCCGCTGTGGAGTTGAATAGCATGCTAACTCCTGGTGATATTGGATTTTCTCTTTAAATTTTTCAGAGTTGTATTTTTCTCTAATATCGGTCGCCGACCACCGTGATCTGTGACATCGCCGTGTCAATCTCGTCGAGATCGTCCGCCGTCAACGCCACGTCGAGCGCGCCGAGGTTGTCCTCCAGATGCGCCAACCGGCGTGAGCCGGGGATAGGCACGATCCAGGGCTTTTGGGCCAACAGCCAGGCCAGGGCAATCTGGGTGGGGGTGGCGGCGTGCCGTGCGGCCATCTGCTCAAGCAACTCGATCACCACCCGGTTGGCTTTGATTGCCTCCGGCGTAAAGCGGGGATTGTGGCTGCGGATGTCGTTAGCGGCGAAGGTCGTATTCTCGTCGATCTTGCCGGTCAGGTAGCCGCGGCCCAGGGGACTGTAGGGCACAAGGCCGATGCCGAGTTCTTCGCAGGTCGCCAGCACCCCGTTCTCTTCGATGACACGCCACCAGATTGAATATTCGCTTTGCACGGCGGTGACGGGCTGGACGGCATGGGCGCGGCGGATGATGTCGGCGGGAGCTTCCGAAAGCCCAAAGTGCTTGACCTTGCCGGCCTGAATCAGGTCTTTCACCGCGCCGGCCACATCTTCGATGGGCACGTTGGGATCAACGCGGTGTTGATAGAACAGATCAATCGCCTCCACCCGCAGCCGCTTGAGCGAAGCCTCGGCGACGCGCTTGATTTGCTCCGGGCGGCTATCCAGCCCCACTGCCGGACTCGGCCCTGTGCCCGGAGCGTGTTTGAAGCCGAACTTGGTGGCAATGATCACTTTTCCCCGGAACGGCTCAAGCGCTTCGCCCACCAGTTCTTCGTTGATAAACGGCCCATAGACTTCCGCCGTATCGAAGAAGGTGATGCCCCGCTCCACCGCGGCGTGCAGGAAAGCGATCATTTCCTGCTTGTCGGGGAGTGGGTCTTCATCGTAGCTCATCCGCATACACCCCAGTCCCAGAGCTGAAACTTCCAGAGTGCTGTTGCCCAGTTTACGCGTCTTCATGGTTCTCCTTTCAGTTATGCACATTCACACTGTTGTTGGCAGAAAAGCACATTGCCTTGGATACGATTCTTCCGCCCGGACTTACGAACTGTTTTGTCATCCACAAAGTCATCTGTGCGCAGCACGGGTCGGCGGCGTTGCGCCTCCGCTTCACGTTCAAATTTCACCGTTAGCTGAATCAATTGTATGGTTGGATCCATTGCAAACCTCCTGTTAGTTCTTCTCTGTCTAATCTCTCTATCTCACATGTATTATAGCTCGCCGAGGCGCAGGACAGTATAAGAATTCTCGCGGATCATTGTACAATTCTGCAAAACTTGGCGAAAAATATACAAAAACGTTATCTATTCAGGCTAGTAAACCTGATGAAGTAATTTATCCCCTATACCAGGTTCGGCGCGAATTTCGGTATGCCTGGTGCTTGTGGATGACGCGATAGGCGTGTTTCTATAAGCCCATCCCCCCTGCCCCCCTTCCCTGGGGAAGGGGGATTTTTGTAGGGGGTGTACCCCCTCTTTTTCGCCCCCTTCTTCCCCGCTGGCGGGGGAGAAGGGGGTTGGGGGATGAGAGGGCCAGCGCCTATAGCCGAAGTGCCAACCCATTATGCACCATCCCCAAAGTTCCATTCGCCACCCGGCAAGGGTGGCCGAATAGTTACCAAAAACGTACTGGGCTGTGTTATACTATGGAAAGTCTATTGAGCTCCTAATGTGGGAGGTGTAAAGATGAATGGAACTATGGTTATGGATTGGACGAACGTGCAGCCGGCAGCGCATGACGCGCAGCGGGAACAGGCCAATAGGGCCGAGGTGGTCGAACGTATCGTGCGCGCCCTCCGCGAAGATGGAAGGATCGAACCACTGCCGGGGATGCACCTTCACCGTGCCTCCTCGCCCACGGAGTTGGCGCACGGCGTCTCTGACCCGGCCTTTTGCGTGATTGCCCAGGGCAGCAAGGAGGTCTTCCTCGGTGATGACCGCTACCAGTACGATCCGATGCACTACCTGCTGGCGACAGCCGAACTGCCCATCGTGAGCCACGTCATCGAAGCGTCGCCGGAGCGACCGTACCTCAGCCTCGCGGTGAAGCTCGAGCCGACCCTCGTCAGCGCCGTCATGGTCGAGGCCGGCCATCTCGCGCCGCGCAATTATGCCCATGTGCGCGCTATCGATGTCAGCGCGTTGAATGCCGGTCTGCTGGATGCTGTGGTGCGGCTTATCAGGCTGCTGGACACTCCTGCCGAAGCGCCCTTCCTCGCGCCCTTAATCATACGGGAAATTGTCTATCGTCTCTTGAGGGGAAAACAAGGAGATCGCCTCTGTTACCTTGCCGTCCAGGGCGGACACACCCAACGTATGGTCAGGGCTATCGAACGGCTCCGTAAAGAGTTTGACCAGCCGCTGCGCATTGATGACATCGCCCAGGAGCTAGGCATGAGTGTGTCGAGCTTCCATCACCATTTCAAGGCCGTCACCGCGATGAGTCCCTTGCAATTCCAAAAACAGATACGTCTCCAGGAAGCTCGCCGACTGATGCTCGGTGAGGATCTCGACGCGGCCAGCGCCGGTTATCGCGTGGGGTACAACGACGCCGCTTACTTCAACCGGGACTACAAAAAGCTCTTCGGCCTGCCGCCGTCGAGTGACGTGAAACGGCTGCGAGAATCGGCGCTGGCGAATGTTGGCTAAGCGGTCCATATTGAATCCTCTGCGGGTGCTATAATGAACGTGGGGAGTACAAAAGTGACAGCAAGAACGCTTGGTGTCTTGACGATCTATGCGCGGCGGCTCAAGTCCAGCGTAAGTTTGAACAGCGGTATTGGATCAGTATAGAATTGGAGATGGTCTAAATGCGTTTTCTCGTGGATGAATGCACGGGTCCGGTTACATCGGAGCGATGAATCATGGCGCGTAACCATCCATTGGTATCTGAAGAAAGAGATTATTTGGTTTTGGATGTCCAGCAAGCCAAACAGATTGTCAAAGATTGGCTGGTAGAACTTGACCTTGCTAAAGTCATTCGACTCGGTTTGCCAGAAGTTGATGATAGGTATCACTATTGGCGTGTTCCGTTGTGTGCAAGGAATGGGGCCGCCGTAGGTGAAGTGGTCATTGATGCCTACAGCACTGAAATACTTGCATCGAAAACCACCAAGCCGAATCTGTTGACTGCCAGACTATTGAAGCAAGATGAGTCAAAAGTGACTGAGACAAGGCAAGATAAGAAGGAATATCGGTTGTCGAGTCTGCGCAGCACAGTCGGTCTGGGGGATTCGGCGCTTATGCTTGATGAAATGCCTGCTGAAAGTGTTGATCTAGTTTTTACGTATCTATTCAGGCTAGTAAACCTGACTAAGCCACTTATTCCCTATGCCAGGTTTGGCGTAGACTTTGGTAGGCCAGGTGCTTCTGTATGACATTTCTATAAGCCCATCCCCCCTGCCCCCTTCTTCCCCGCTGGCGGGGGAGAAGGGGGTTGGGGGATGAGAGGGCCAGCGCCTATAGCCGAAGTGTCAACCTATTATGCACCCTCCCCAAAGTCCCGTTCGCCACCTGGCAAGGGTGGCTGAATAGTTACCTTATTGATTGGTTTATCCGTAATCATCCTGACAGGCAAGTGATTGAAGACTCCAAAATACAAGATGGTTATGAACGTATAAACATTTGGAAAATAAACCCCTCTACAAATTCAAAACACCCGGCCGCATTTCCCACAGAGCTGGCCGAAAAGGTTATTCGCTATTACTCGTTTCTGGGAGCATGTGAATGTTGATGATGTAATGTGGATCAACTGCTACAAATCAAATCCAGGTCGCCAGAGAAGAATCACAACTCTATTGGCTCGACACGTTTGATGATGACATTTGAAATGGTGTAACCGTTTAGTTCTGTGAGTACTGTGTGCTGGGAGAAGATTTCCCCTCCCCCTGCCCCTCTCCAGCGAAAACGCTGGAGAGGGGGCAGGGGATAGAAAGCAAGCCATTGAACAAATGGCTACGTTCACAAGACTAAAAGTTTACCATGCGATACCCCAGCAACTCGCCGGTATGTCCGTCGGCGACGTAGAGGATGCCGCCCCTGACGGCCAAACCGACGGGATAACTCAGGTTGTCGGGATCACGCAAGGCCCACAACAACGCCCCCTGTGAATCGAACGCCAGCACGCGCCCGTGGACGGAGTCGCTGGCGTAGACCACGCCAGCGGCAACCGCGAGAAACGGCTTCTCTTCAGCGTCGTTGCTGCCCCAGACAGGAACTTCCCACTCGCGCACGTAGAGACCATCGCCGGTGAAAACCTGGATACGCCGGTTCCACGTGTCGGCGACGAAGACCTCTCCTGTATCGCTGACGGCAATGCCGACAGGCTCATTCAACTGCCCCGCCATGTTACCCGCGCCGCCGAATTCCCATCGGTAATTCCCCTGCGCATCGAAGACCTGCACACGCTTGTTGCCGGTATCAACGACGTAAATCTCACCCTGGGGTCCCACCGCAATGCCGCGCGGCCCGTGGAACAAGCCGTGACTCATCATGTCATAGGCCTGCGCCTGTCCCAGCCGCCCCCAACTCAGGAGATAATCACCTTCCGTGGTGAACTTCTGGAGACGATGATTCCACGTGTCCGCCACATAGACGTTGCCCTGCGCGTCTATGGCGACACCCCATGGCTCGTTGAACTGCCCCGTTTCGCTGCCGTATTCGCCCCACGTGTTCAGCAATTCCCCCTCCTGGCTGATACGCCAGATACTGTGCTGCGCCGTGTCCGCCACATACAACGTCCCATCCGGCGCAACGGCAACACCGCGGGGCGCAGCGTTGGAGAGCTTGACTTTCAGGACGATGGGTAGCGTTCGCTCAGCAGCTTGATAGGGATCCGACGCCAACGATGACTGCGCCGTCCTCCCATGGTAGCTCCACACCTGTTGCGTCAAGTCGCGGCGCACGTAGAAGCGCATGTCCATACGATTGGGCCACGTCTTCAGCGTGAAGGGGTTTTCGGGGTTCTTGAGCCTGGCATAAGCCGTATAATCGCGGTCGCGGATGATGTCCCACAGCGCTGCGCGCATCGCCGGATCGCTCAGGGCGGCACGAATGCGTTCCCAGGTCAGGTCCCGGTAATCTTCGAGGGGCCACCAGATGTACTTGTAATCGAAAGCCACATAGTCCGCCCCCAGAATGGGTTCGACGGCGGACCATTGCTCCCTCCCGGCAATGACCACCGGACATTCGGGCAGGCGTTCGGCGTCGGGTGTGGTGTCGTAGTAGTAGTTGTTGGGATAGCGTGTCTCCATGTACCAGTAGAACGGCCACGCTCCTTCCTTGCCGTAAGCGACTTTGATGTCGTTAGGTGTACCGGTCGTGCGCCAGGAGATTTCCTCGATCTGCGCGAGGACTTTTTTGACATCCGGCGTCGCATGCGCGTAGACCATAAACTCGGTCCCCAACTCCGCATTGATGTAGTTGAGCATGAACATCGTGCGCACCGTGAACACGGCCAGCACTCCGACGACCGTCGCCAGCGCCAGCCGCAGTGCGCGTTTCGACCCCAGTTTGTCAACGGCCCAGACCAGCAGACCGCCACCAAGCACAATGCCGATGAAGGCGCTAATGATTTTGACCACCGGTTCCAGTCCGGTCAAGGTCAACCCGCTCTGGACAGTGCGCCATTCTCCAAGAGCTTGCGGCAGCACAGCGAACGCCCTCCACAACAGCAACAGCGCCGTGATCAGCAGCCAGCCGCGCCGCGCGATGAAGTCTTGCCAGGTCAAGTCTTGCAGCCATTGGTTCAATCCCCAGGCCGCCAGCAGGAGATGCGGCAGGGCGATGTGGACGAACAACCAGGGCATCTTTTCGCCTGCGTAGGCATAGGCGACCCATGAGAACAACGCCCACGCCAGGAGAAACAACGGGAAGAGGCGGTCGATAGCGAGAGGTTTAGGTTCCTCTGTGGAGCCGTCATCGACGGCACGCCGGGGCGCCGCCGGGCGGAAAAAGCGCACGAGGCCCCACACGCCGGCGCCGGCGGAGAGAAGCAGCGGCAGATATTCATACAGCGGACCGATGACGGCGTAGTAATACCAGGGTTGCTGGCCGCGTGCCACACCTTGCTGGGCCATCCAGTATGCCAGTCCGCCGATCATGCCGGTCAGGATACCCCATCCCCAGGTAAAGAACGTGCTGTAGAGCACAAAAAAGATGCCGTAGTGGATAAGGGCGACCTTCGGCCAACGCTTTTTGTCCCATCCCAGCCCTAAAAGCACTGAGATCCCCACCGTCACCACAAAGGTGGCGAAGGCAGCGATGGTTGTCCCCACCGGCAGCGTGCTGAAATCCGGCCCCATCAGCGCGGCGTAGAAGGCTTTCATATCCACCCCGGCCACGAACTTCATCAGAAAAGCCGAACCCAGCGGCAGCGTCAATGTTCCCAGGACCATCAACACGTCGAACAACCGCCATCCGCGCATGGTGGTTTCGCCCACACCGTAATAGATGAGGGGCACGACGCTCAACAAGGCGAGGAAGGCAATCCCCATTGCCAGCCGTCCCCACCACGGGATGATGATGTTGGCGATGCTGGCGTTGTCCGCTTCGTCCGCCTCCTGCACCGGTGCGTTTCTTGTAGACAGGACGAAAACTCCGCCCAACAACAGCGCCACAACAACGGCGATCACCAGCAGCCTGAACAGGTCGGGGCGCGCCCATCGCGTATGGAAGACCTGCCAGAGAAAAGGCAGGGCGAGCAGGACGAGAAAAATGGCTGTGTAGATGTAGGCATTCTCTTTGGAAGCGTACATCAGCGGGAAGAAAACGGCCATCCCGTAGAGCCAGCGCGTGCGTCCCGTGTCCAGATATTGCAACAACGTCCATAACAGCAATACCGTCATCAGCATCAGCGGCGTATCGTGACGGGTATAACGTGCATAGAAAGTGATCGCCGGTGAGATGAGCAGCATGATGGACGCGAACAGCGCGCCGTGTTTCCCCAGCCACTTGCGAAGCAACCACGGCGTCATCACCAGAATCACGCCGAGCGTAGCGGCGTAGATGCGCGCCGTGAAATCGCTCACGCCAAAGAGGAAGTAGATGAACGCCGTCGCCTCGAAGAGCAGCGGCCCGTGCATCAACGGATCGTGCCGGAACCCCCGTCCGGAGTAGAGGTTCCACGAGAATTTCGCATGCGTCATCTCGTCATGGCTGACGGCGCGGTCGCCCAGCGCGTAGAACCGGCTGACGACCGCCAGCACGAGAATAACGATGGCTGCGATTTTCCAAAAGTCGAGTGCTTTGGCGCTATGTTTCAAAAGCCTATCATCCTCGCTCGCTTCGAGGGGAACGCCAGTTCCCCGTTTGCGAACCGCGGAACTGCCCAAGGATCTCTATACGATCAAATACCCACTATCCACCGGCGGCGTGAGAACCCTGTTATCCGCCGACTACTTCACCAGCATTTGCGCGCCGATCTCCCGTGCTGTCTCCGCGCCGTACAGCGCCTCGATCAGCGCCAGAGCGAACTCGAGGGCGGTGCCGGGGCCGCGACTGGTGATGCAGTGGCCGTCGACGACAACACGCTCGGCGATTTTGACCGGATTGGCGAGTTGTGCGGCGAAGGAGGGGTGACAGGTGGCGGCGCGTCCTCCCAGCAGGCCGTGATGTTGCAACACTACCACCGGCGCGGCGCAGATCGCGCCGTAAAGACGGCCTGCGTCGCGTTGACAATACAGCAGCGTCGTCAGCGCCGCGCAGTCGCGCAGATGTTCCGCACCGGGCATCCCGCCGGGGAGGGCAATGCAATCGTAAACCGTGGTGGCACAGTCGGCGATGGAGACGTCAGCAACCAGCTTCGTGCCGCGCGAGGCCGTCACCTGAAGCATAGCTTCCACCGAGGCCACCGTCACTTCCGCGCCCGTCCGCCGCAGCGTGTCGATGAGGCACACCGCTTCGATTTCTTCCGTGCCGTTAGCCACAGGAACCAAAACCTTGACCGTCATGATGCCCTCCTGAGCTAATCTGTAGGATGATTGGATAAATCGCCCGGTTTAATCCCTTGCCGCACCCACCATTATAAATTTATCCGCCCCATTTGGCAACTGCCAGCGCTCGCCGGTGAGTGGATCGTATAGGCCCATGGAGAGGGTATAGGGTCCGGGCGGGGCATCTTCCGGCGGGGTGAAGTGATGGACTTGCACCACGCGGTCGCCCACGCGCAACGAGTACGGATCGACGCCCAGCCCGTCATCCCCGGTCACCCAGGTCCCGTCGGCAGCGACGAGGTGGGCGAAGATGCTCAACCGCGGTCCGTTGTAGAGGCCCGGCGGCGGTGGATTGGCGATCAGCTCTTGCGGCGGCAGTGGCAGGTCGCCGACGACAGTCCACCACGCGGTCAACGTGAGATCATCGTTCCAGGCCACGGCTTGCAGTGCCAGCGCCCCGGCGAAGGGCCGCTCCGCCAGCGTCGCTCCATCGATGTCCACCGTAAGCGCCTTAGCCGGCGGTTCCGGCAGCGAGAGCCACAGCCCTTGCATTCCCGCCGGCGCTTCGAGGCGTGGTGCGGCATCGAGGAGCGCCTGGAATTGCGCCGCGCGTTTGTTCTCGTCCTGCACGTAAAAACGGAGCGGCTCTGCGCCGCCGACCAACGCCCGCTCCGGATTGACCCAGCGCAAGGCCACATCCTGCCGCTGCATGTCGGTTTCCACGGCGACTTTATCCCACGGGCCGTAGAGGAAACTCCCCACAACGGCGTCTTCGACCGTCGGGTGGCCGTCGAGATACTGCGCCAGCGCGCGATAGTCGGCACGATAGAGGAAGCGCACCAGCGGCGCCTGCGGCCATTTGACGAAATAGTCGGGTAGATCGCGCCCGGCGACCAACGCCAGCGTCAGCGCGAACAGCGGAATGGTCGTCCACGGCCAACGGCGCGCGGCGGCCTTCAGCGGCATCGCCATGAGAATGTAGACGGCGGGCAGCGCCAGAATCGTGTGTCCGTAACTCGACGGCGGCAGGCTGATGAACGCCGGCGCGATCCCCACGCCGAGCCACAGCAGGAGCCAGCGCGCGTTGGCTTGTTTCAAGTGTCCTAACCGCGTGAGTATGCCGAGGTAAAAGAGCAACGCGCCGGCAAGGCCGAAAACCGGACGTTCCGCGATGTTGTAGAGCCATTCAGGATCGCCTGTAGCGTGCGCCATGCCCAGCGTCGTCCAGGTGGTTTGCAGGAGCGGCTTCCAGTTGCCCGTCTGCAATGCCCGCAGCGGCACGGCCAGTTCGCCCACGCGCGCGTCGGCCCCTGGAATGTGCGCCGCGGCCCAGAACATCGGGACGGCCAGCAGCACGCCGCCGGTCAGCGCCGCCAGATATGGCTTCCAGCGGCCCTGGCGTCCCCCCACCACAGGCCAGGCGACGATCAGCAGCGCCGGAATAAGCCGTCCCGCATAGTAGGTATACAGCGCTCCCGTCGTCCCTATCGCCATACCCCATGCCGCCGCGCGCGGCGGATGCTCGTCCTGCAGCACCCGCCACGCGCTGTAGATCGCCAAGAGCGCCCACGGCAGCACGCCGATGTGGCGGATGGCGACGCGGCTATACATCAACGCCCAGAAGGAGACGGCGACCAGCGCACCCGCCAGCAGACCCACTTCACGGGTGAAGAGCCGTCGTCCCACGGCCCAGGTCAACAGCACCGCGAGCATGCCGAAGACGGCCGCCTGCCAGCGTGCTGAGGCCTGGTTCAGCCCGGCAAGCGCCAGCAGCGGCGCGCGGATGGTGTGGTAGAGCGGTTCGTGCCCCGACGCCCCGGCAAAGTAAAGCTGTGGGCCGCTCTTCAGGATTTCCTGCGAAAAAGTGTAGAGTTCGATGAGATCGTCGTCGCGCCAGCCGGGAGGGACGTCCAGCAGTGCCGCCCAGCGCAATCCCCACGCCAGCAACAGCATGGCGAGGACGCTCCTCCGTTCCCAGGGTTTCAGCCGCTTCATGGCACGACCTCCACGGGGATGAGCACGCGGGTGATCGGACCGGCGTCGTCGATGGGCAGCCGCTGCAGAGCGGCACGCGTGTAGAACCCGACGACGAGGGCATAACTGCCCGGCGGCAAATCGGGGGGCAGATTCAGCGCGTGGAGGTGCGCGAAGCGATCACCGGCCTGCCATTGCCAGGAAGGGGCGTCGAGCCGGTCCACCTGTGTGATTGTGACGTTGTCGGCATTCAGCAAATGGGTGAACAGGACCAGTTCTGCAGGATGCGCCGCCCGGACTTCCCATGCCGTGAGCAGATTGAGCGTCTCGCCGGGGTGAAGGGCCTGGGGGGTGATCCGGTATCCCATCAGAGCGACGGTTCCGCCGTAGACGACGGGACATAGCGTCGCATTGTGTGGCGTGCCCGGCGGCGGGTCGCCCGGCGCGGTGTAGACGAGGTCGGTCAGGGTGGCGTGCAAGGCGCGCCACGCGGCATCGGCATCCCAGCGATAGCCATAAACCGCCGTTGGGATGTCATCGTCTCTCAACGTCAGAGTTGTCTCCGCGCTGAGGTCATCGTCCACCCAAGGACGCAGCCACGCCCCCGGCGCAGCCTGGGTTTCGGTGTAAAGGCGCGTCTCGCCGTGCGGAAAGAAAAGCGCGCCGCGGCCATCGCTCCAGCGGATGTCCAGGTCCTCGCGGCGCAGCGTCACTTCCATCGTATACGGATCGTGAAATTCGCCCGGATAGAGGCTGGTGATGACAACCGGTGTACGAACGGGGCTGTCTTCCAGATAGCGCCCCAGCGCGACGACGTGATGGCGGTACAGCACGCGGACGTCGCGGTTTTGCCCCCAGGTGACGAAATAGGCATGAACGGCTTCGACGCCGGTGAACAGGAGCGCCAGGAGCAGCATCCAGCGTAAAGCGTAAAACATAAAACCTGGAACCTTTAGCTTGCCGCTGTACTCCCACGCCGTTTCCAGGCCCAAGCCGACGAGGAGGAAGACGGCGGGAAGGGCGGCAATGGCGTGGAGGGTGTTGTAGTCCACGCTGGTAAGGAACGCGGGGGCCAGTCCGCCGGCCAGCCAGAGCAGGACGAACAGGCAGCGGCGGTCCCGCAGGTGGGTCACGGCGCGGAGTGTGCCGACGACGAACATCGCGGCTAGCAGGGGTTCCAGTGCCGCCCGCCCGGCGATGTTGTAAAGCCAGGAGGGATCGGCTTGCCAGAAGAGCAGCGGCAGTGAGTCGCCGATGTTCTTCCACAGTGGACGCCATTCTCCGCTTTTCAGCGCGACAATCGCCCCGCCGAGTTGCGCGATACGCTGTTCGAGTTCGGGATGGATGTGCAGATAATAGAAGAGCGGGAAACTGACCAGGGCAGCGATGACCACGACGGCCAGGGTGCCCGGCCAGCTTCGGCGCAAGGTGCGGCGGTCGAAAACGATCAGGGCGACGAGGAAGGTGAGGTAGAGCGCTGGCATGCCACGACTTGCCATGTACGTGTAGAGGCTCGCGCCGAGGAAGATGCCGGCCAGCGCGTAGCCGCTCCACATCCGTCGCGTTGTCTGTGCGGTCAGGGCGTGTTCGTAGGCCAGCGCCGAGGCCGCGAGGAGGGCGGGCAGCGTCGTCGCCCGCAATCCCACCCGCGCCATCATCAACGGCCAGAAACTGCTCGTGAGCGCTGCGCCGGTCAGCAGTGCTGCCCGCCCTCCCCACCAGCGCCGCGCCAGCGCGACGGTCGCGGTCCACGTGAACAGGCTCCAGAAGACCGACGTTATCCGCAGGGTGAAGATGCCCTGTCCTAAGAAAAATGTGACTGCCGCTACGGAATAGTTGTAGAGCGGCTCGCGCCCATAGCCTACCGGAAAGTAGAGGCGATGCACGCCGCGCAGAATGGCCGCACTGTCGTGGCCGTTGGCCGCTTCGTCGTGGGTGAGGCCCGGCGGAACGCCGTCCAGATCCCCTACGCGCAGGGCAAAAGTGAGCAGGAGCAGGATGATGAGGAGGCCCCATCGCCATCTCGGTTTGGTTTTCACGGTTGCTATGTTACCCCAGAGGCGCGTAATCGCAACCTGCTTGTGCGACTTGTTTGTATTGTCGAACCGAGTATACTTGAAGGATAGGGAAGGAAATTAGAAATTAGAAGATAGAGGTAGTACACTGGCAATCTCTCATCTCTAACTTGCAAGGGGGAAATATGGGGACCGCACGGGACATTGCACTGGTTTTTCTGAGTTTAGAAGCGTTAGTCATCGCTTTGATCCCCCTGGCCTTGACGGCGGGAGCGGCCTACGGTGTGTCCCGCCTGCAGAAGTTTGCCCAACAGTACCTGAAGCTGGGTCAGGTCTATGCCAGAAAGGCGCATGCTAAAGTCGAACAGGCATCCAGAACGGTCGTGAACCCTTTGATCACGGTCCATACCAGGATGCGTATGGCGACGACGATGGTTGAAAAAATCGTTTCCAGGAGGTCCATGTGAATTATCGGACACGAACTTTGTTGATCGGTGGTGTTATGGGAGCTTTAGCCGGCGTGCTGGCCGGTTGGTTGTATTTCAACAGCAATGTGAAAGTGGATGAGGCCGGTAAAGAACAACTGTCGGTGCCATCGGCGGGTGACGCGCTCAAATTCGGGCTGAGCTTCATCGGCCTGCTGCGGCTGATTACGGGGTAAGCTATGCGCTTGCGGCTATCAGCGTCAGCTTGAGCCTTGGGGCTGATAGCTCAAGGCTGACGGTGGAGCGCTACCGCGCTGCGATCCACTTCAACCAGGGATTGCTGCGCTTTTCCTGCGCCAGTGTGCTCAGCGGGCCGTGTCCGGGATAGATGACGGTTTCGGGCGGCAAGGTGAGTAGCCGCTTGAGGCTCTCTGTCAGGGCGCGGGGGTCGCCGCCGGGCAGGTCCGTCCTCCCAACACTGCCGGCGAAGAGAGTGTCACCGGTCAACAAGGCGTTCTCTTCGGGGATGTAAAGGCATACACTGCCCGGTGTGTGACCCGGCGTCTCCAGCACGTGTCCATGCAGCTTCCCCACGGCAAGTTCAAACCCGGCGGTGAGATCGAGGGTGGGTTGCACGGCCGGGACCGGCGGAAACCCAAACCAGGCGGCGCCGCCGCCGGCGGCGAGGAGTTCGCGGTCGGCGGGATGGATGGCGAGCGGCGCGTGCAGATGGGCCAGGTCGATGTTACCGGCGCTGTGATCGAAGTGCCCGTGAGTGTTGAGGATGGCCTTGACCGTGACGCGGCGCTGCTCGATTTCTCGCAACAATGGGGCTACGTCCCCGCCGGGATCGACGACGATGCCGTTGCCGTCGTCTGCATCGTAAACGAGATAGCAATTGGCTTCCAGAATGCCCAGGGGCAGTTGAATAATCATAAAATCGGCACTCATTTTCACACCTCAGGACTTACGCAAACCTGGCTCGAATCAAGCGGCGGAGGATTTGTAGTGGCGCCTTCAGGCGTCTCTTAGAAGCCAAGAACGGCTGAAGCCGTCACTACAAACGGAAATTTGCGTCAGTTCTACATTGTATCACATTGCAGGAGGAAGTATGACGCGCATTGAACAGATGGCGCAGTTGGCCGAAAGCCGCGGGCTGGATGCGTTGGTTTTGATGCCGGGGCCGAATCTCTTCTATGCGACCGGCCTTTCCTTCTTCATCAGCGAGCGTCCGGTCGTGGCCTTGTGCCCTGTGGACGCGCCGCCGGCTTTGGTGACGCCGGAGTTCGAGGCGTCGAAAGCCAGGGATGCCGGCTGTGAGATCTTCACCTACACCGATGAAGAGGGATACGCGCTGGCCTTCCACGAGGCGTGCGCCACGCTGGAGTTGGCCGACGCGCGACTGGGCGTGGAAGCGCTACGGATGCGTCTGCTGGAAGCGCGCATCTTGCAGCGTTACGCCCCTGGCGCTGAACTGGTGCCCGCCGATGATCTGTTTGCCGCACTGCGGATGGTCAAGAGCGACGCAGAATTGGAGGCAATGCGACGGGCGGTAGCCGTCGCAGAGCAGGCGTTCGAGTTGTGGGTTCCGCAACTTCGCCTCGGTATGACGGAGCGCGAAGCTGCGGCGCGGTTGATCGCGGTGCTGCTCTCCCACGGCGCCGATGCGCTGGCCTTTGCCCCCATCGTTTGCGGGGGCCCGAACGGGGCACTGCCCCACGCCCATCCGGCGCACCGACCCTTTCAGCCTGATGACTGGGTGGTGGTCGATTGGGGCGCCGTGGTGGATGGATACGATTCCGACTTGACCCGTATGGTCGTTTTTGGTGCACCCTCAGGCGTGCTGGCGGACGTCCACGAGATGGTGCTACGCGCCAATGAAGCGGGGCGCACTGCCGTTGCGCCGGGGGTCACGGCCCAGGAGGTGGATGCAGCCGCGCGCGCCGTCATCACCGCGGGCGGGTATGGAGCGCAGTTCACGCATCGCACCGGCCATGGCCTGGGACTGGAATCGCACGAACCGCCGTACATCGTCGCCGGCAACACCCAGCCTCTCAAGCCGGGGATGACGTTCACCATTGAACCGGGCATTTACCTTGAGGGTGTAGGCGGGGTGCGCATCGAGGATGACGTGGTGGTCACGTCTGCCGGTGTGCAAACGTTGACGACGTTGCCGCGCAGTGCGTTCGTGGTCAAGCCGGATTGATAGCCCCATGGGTCAGGCCCCCGGTCACAAACTCAGGGCCGGGGGCCTGATTTTTTGTCTGGCAGGACTGTGGGTGATGCCCCTCTACAAAAACCCCCCTGCTCTGAGGATGGGGGGATGGGCGTGGGGGAATGGGCGTAGAGAAATACGCCTGGCTCGTCCTCCAAAAGCACTTGTTGGCATTAAGGAGACGCCATGAGCTGACGCACACCCGGCAAGCACGAAAATGGCTATCCGACTATAAAACTAATGACTATGAAACTATTTTCGTAAGGAGGTAACTGGAGGTACTGAAATGGTAGAAAACAAAGCGGTCTATGTCACGCCCGAAGGTCTGGCAAAGCTCAAGGCAGAGTTGGACGAGTTAGTCAACGTGCGTCGTGTGGCGCTGGCGCAGCGATTGGGCGCAGCCATCAAACAGGGTGATCTGTCGGAAAATGCCGACTACATCACAGCAAAAGAGGAACAGGGCTTTCTCGAAGGGCGTATCCGCGAGCTTGAGTTAGCGGTGCGGAATGCCGTGGTGATCGAGACACCAGCGATGACCGATGGTCGAGTCGCGCTCGGCAGTCATGTGACGGTGGTGGAGGAAGGCTACGACGACCAGGAAACATACCACATTGTCGGTCCGCTGGAGGCCGATCCCACGAAGGGCAAAATCTCGCATGAATCGCCTTTGGGTGAGGCGTTGATGGGGCGTAAGGTCGGCGACAAAGTCACGGTGCAGGCGCCGGCGGGTGAGATTGCATTTCACATCGCGGCGATCACGTGACCGACCGTCGGCCCGACATAACCACAGCACAGGGCGGGTCACCATCCCGCCCTGTTGTTTAACCCGTTTAGCACCGGTTGGCGCGGAGGCGCTCGATTTCGTCGCGGATGGCTTCCAGATCGCTCAGCCCCAGGTAGACGATGGCATAACGGATGTAGGCCACCTCGTCACGTTGCCGCAGTTCGTCGATGACGATGTCGCCGATGACGTGGCTGGGGACTTCGGCGCGGCCTGTCTGGCGGATCGTGTATTCTACGCGCTCGACAATGCGATCCAGATCTTCAGCGGAGATGGGACGCCGCGCGCACGCGATGCGCAGTCCCGAAATCAACTTATGAGCATCGAACTCCTCGCGCCGCCCGTCACGCTTGATGACCAGGGGGGAGGTGAGGATGGCCCGTTCCAGCGTGCTGAACCGCCGCTGGCAGGCTTCACATTCGCGCCGCCGGCGGACATTGCCTTGCGCATCGGTGCGCGTATCGATGACTTTGGTCTCCTCAGAACTACAGTATGGACATTTCATAATGTTCCCCCTTCGCCTGCCATCTAAACGATCCTGTGCCTATAACTTATAGCATGCTTGCAGAAGATAGCAAATGATCGGTGGATCCATCGTATCCGCAGCAGGTCAAGCGCAAGCTGATGGATGATCGACGCGTAAGTCCGATAGATACAAACAGGCTTTCTCTGCACCCTTTGCGGTACATGAATGAGGTGTATCTTGCAACATGGGAGTCATCACCAGGGTAGAGGGATTGACGCCGGAGGTACTGCGGCCAGGGATGGACGGTTTCACGGAACCAGCAGGGCGGGTGGATCATCCGCCGTTATAAGCGTTGTTCCTTCATCATCTGATCCAGCGTTTCTTCTAGCTGGCTCAGGCGTGGTAAGTTTGAGCCAACCAGGCCTCAACACGGTGTACAGCCACGTAGAAGGCAATAGTGACAATCCAATCCAAATAGACGGTATTCTCAGGGTCCAGCGTCTCAATCAGCGCGTGATTATGTTGCGCCTGGTGCAAATGGGTGTCAGCGGTGGGCATGGGACTCGTAGTGCAAAGTGCGCACAGCGTCGAAAGTTGTGACGGTGAAAATTTCGGCCAGGGGGCGATTCTCGCGTTCTATGACGTAAAAGTGGATTTCGATCAACGCTTAGGCGCGACTGGAGTCGCTTCGGCCCCACAAACGACGGAAGTCGTCACGCCATGCCCCCTCTGTTGGCTGAGGAAACAGGCGCCTGCCCTATTTTTTCTCATCGCGCCTATATAGCGCCTATATAGCGCCTATATACCACCTATATGCTCCCTATATCGGACCTATACCGGCGTCTCACCAGGTCCCGTTCGCCACCTGGCCCAGGCGACTGAATAGTTACTCTTGACCGGCATGGTATAATAACCCAGGTTGCTACCTGCGCGTAGAAAATGTGTGCTTTTCTCTGTGAACTCTGAGTGCTCTGGGGCTATTTTCAGAAGAGCAACTTGAATCATAATATCAACGAGGTCCATAGCCATGCCGGTCTTGACGCCTGAACTGCTTGAGCCTTCCAATCTATACCGCATGGGACGCGGCGTAGATTACATGGCTATACAGTATGGGCAGGAGCTATTTCAACAAGCCCTCGTCAGTGTCACTCAGTTCACTGGCGGCACGGCCACCTGTCTGGTACACGACGGCACGCACAGCCAAACCGTTACGCTAGAAACCCCGAAAGCTAACCAACTCGTCATGCAATGCACCTGCCCCCTCGCTTTACGTGGCATGATCTGCGCCCATCAAGCCGCCGCACTGTACGCTACGCGCGATTACATCACCACGGTGGCGCAAAACCACTGGCGTTATCGCTTGCAGCGTGGCCTGGAACAAGCACCCTTGTTGCAGCCAAAAGAAACGCCGACCCCCTATCTGGTGCTCTTTGGCCTGCTACGCCGGCGGATAACAGTTGTGACACAATGGTCGTTCTATCTCTATACCCTGGACCTGCAAATTTGTCCGTGGTTCGATCCCACAGCGCCGCCGCGCACAGCCCAAGAGTATCTGCGCCTGCTCGACCAAAACCAGGAGTGGCGCCGTCACATTCAGCCGTATCAGTTGCCCCTTAATCCGGCGGGTTGCCAAAATCTGCCGGAGGCCGAAGTTCCTCTGCTTAATACACTGGCCCAGCACACAAGTTACTATTACACCACCGACCTCCTGAATTTCGGCGACTACCTGCCCTGGATCATGCACTGGAAGCTCCCCATTTACTTGAGTGAACAATTGGGAACGCTCAAGGAACGCCTGGATATTCTGGAAAAACCTGTCGTCATCGAAGCCGCGCTCGGACGTGAAAAAGACACCCTCAAGATGCAGACCGGCATCCGACTCGGCGGGCGTCTATACACCACCGTGACCAACGAACTGGATATCGTCTCACGGGAGCCGCTATGGGTGCTGGCGGACCATTACCTGGTGCAGATCAGCAATCCTGAGGCGCTCGTGGTCATGCAGCTCGCGCCGCTCGACATTCCGCTGGCCGAAGAAGAAATGTTCCGCAGCACGTTCTTCCCCCGTCTGGCAGAACGGGTGAACATTCAAAGCGACATGGTCACCTGGGAAGACGTCCGGGACGCTGCCGTACCGCGGCTATACCTGGACGACGCCGAAGGGACGCTGTACGCGACACTGCGTTTCGGCTATGGGGACGACGAAGTGCCCTGTGAACGCAACCCGGCCCCCTTTATGCAGGAAAATGTCGCCAACACTTGGCATTTCCGGCGCATTCACCGGCAGATCGATCGAGAGACCGAATGCTACCAGATGCTCACCGCTGCGACCTACGGCCTCAAACGCACCGGCAGGGAACGTCCCTACGGCACCTTCACTTTGCGCGCCCGCACCCACCCCTACGATTTTCTCATCAACTGCATTCCGGCGTTGACCCGCGCCGGCTTCGAGATCTACGGCGAGGAAAAGCTCAAACTAGGGCGCATCAACCACTCTACTCCCACCCTCTCCTTGGGCATCAGCTCGGGCATTGACTGGTTCGAGTTGGAGGCGGTCGTGCGCTATGGTGACCAGGAAGTGCTCCTGCACGATGTACGCAGCGCCCTGCGCAAAGGCCAACGCTACATCAAACTGGCCGATGGCAGCATCGGTGAACTGCCGGAGGCGTGGCTGAAACGTTACAAACGGCTCTTTGACATGGCCGAAGAAGGAGCCGATGGCCGCCTGCGCATCGCCGACTACCACCTGCCTCTGCTCGATCCACTGCTGGATGACGCCGTCCAGGTGCAGGCCGGCGCCGAGTTCGCAGAACGACGGCAGCGCCTGCGTGATTTCCGCCGCATCGAATCCCAACCCGTTCCTGCCGGTTTCATCGGCGAACTGCGTCCCTACCAGAAGGCCGGACTGGATTGGCTACACTTCCTGCATCACTATGGCCTGGGAGGTTGTCTGGCGGACGACATGGGCCTGGGGAAGACCATCCAGGTGTTGGCACTACTGCAATCGCTCCGCGAACAGGGCCGGCGACAGGGGCCCAGCCTGCTCGTGGTTCCCAAATCGCTGTTGGTCAACTGGCAGCGTGAAGCCGCGCGCTTCACCCCCGCCCTACGCATCCTGGAATACGCCGGCAGTACCCGCCCCAAGGAACCCACCTGCTTCAAGGATTACGATCTCATCCTCACAACCTACGGGGTGATGTTGCGGGATATCGAACTGCTGCGTGAGACGCCCTTCGATTATGCCATTCTCGATGAATCGCAGACCATCAAAAACCCACTCGCCAAAAGCGCGAAAGCAGCGCGTATGCTCAACGCCGCCCACCGATTGGTCCTCACCGGCACGCCGGTGGAAAACAACACCTTCGAGTTATGGTCGCAATTCGCGTTCCTCAACCCCGGATTGCTGGGAAACATCGAGTATTTCAAGCGTGAATTTTCCATTCCTATCGAACGTCACCACGACGAAGCGGCGGCTCAACTTTTGCGCCAGTTGATCTATCCCTTCATTCTGCGCCGCACGAAAGAGCAAGTCGCTCCGGAACTGCCAGCGTTGACCGAGCGCATTATCTATGTGGATATGGAACCGGCGCAGCGTAAAGTCTACCAGCGCACCCGCGATTACTACCGAAAACTCTTGCTAGGGATGATCGAGGAACAGGGCCTCAACGACACACGCATGAAAATCCTCGAAGGGCTACTGCGATTGCGCCAGGTGAGCATCCACCCGGCGTTGTTGGAACCAACCTATCGCGGCGAAGCTCCCAAATTCGAGATGCTGTTGGAGACGTTGAACACACTGCACGCCGAAGGGCACAAGGCGCTGATTTTCTCGCAGTTCGTCGAGGTGTTGACGTTGTTACGCCAGGAACTGGATGCACGGCACATCCAGTATGCCTATCTCGACGGCCAGACGCGCCAGCGGCAAGCGCAAGTCGACAAATTCCAGACAGACCCGCACATCCCCTTCTTTCTCATCAGCCTCAAAGCCGGCGGCCTGGGGCTCAACCTCACCGCCGCCGACTATGTGATCCACCTCGATCCCTGGTGGAATCCTGCTGTGGAACGGCAAGCCAGTGATCGGGCGCACCGCATTGGGCAGGACAAGCCGGTGTTCGTCTACAAGATCATCACGCGCGACTCAGTCGAAGAGAAAATCCTGACGTTGCAAGCACGGAAACAACAGTTGGTGGAAGAACTCATCAACGCCGAAAGTGGCTTCTTCAAAGCGCTCACGGTGGAAGATGTGCGGGCGCTCTTCGCCTGAGAGAGTGCCCCATCCCCCTCATCACCCCGTTGCCAGTCCCATCCTCACGCGGATGTTCTCCACGCCGACGATGCCGGCAATTCGCTCTTTAAGGTGCGGGGTATAGTGGATGCGCTCGTTGGGAAAGGAAAGTTCGACTCGTTTGCCGCGGTCATTTTCAAGATAGACGACGAAATTGTCCTGACCCATTTCGGTCGTAAGCACATTGTGCAGTTGCGCAAGCCGCGAGAAGTCGTAAGCATTGTCACCGGTGCGCGGCAAAGTGACACAGATCGTCGCCGGCAACACAGGCAGCGCCTCCGGTGAGGGCGGGGCGTCATCATGCGCGCCATGGCCGCGCGGGGATGGCCCTGACGTGGCCGGCTCAGGCGCGGACGCCGGCGGCGCAACAGGCTGAGCGGCGCGCGTCCACATCTCAACGCCGTTGCCGGAGTCATTGAGTACGTCGTCCGGTGGAAAATCCGCGGGGAAATCCGGTTCCGTCCCATAAAACTCCGCGGCCTCGGCGACGAACGCCGGCGCATCGTAGGGCGGCTCAGGAGATGCGCCGGCACCGACGGGACGCAGCAGTGCGTTCGGCTCCTTGAACCAGTCCGCCAGCAGTGAATGTTCCTCACGGTCCTGGCGATTGTCTAGCTTACCGCTGACCACAACCACACTCTCGACCACCAACTTGTCCCTGAAGCGTTCGTAGATGCGCGGGAAAACGGTCACATCCACCGTACCGCCGGAGCCTTCCAGAGTGACGAAGGCCATCGTCTCACCCTTCTTCGTGGCGATACGCCGCACGCGCTGGATCATCCCTACCAGCGTCAACTGCTGACCCAGAGGCTCCGTCGCCAGGCGATCCACCGTGGTGTTGATCAAATCCTGCCGCAACAGATCGTTCTCCTGCTGCGCCAGCGGGTGACGAGAGAGGTATGTGCCGAGCAGTTCCTTCTCCCATTCCAGGAGCCGCCGTTCGGGGATCGGCGGAACGGAAGCGGGGGGCCGGATGGTTTGCGTCATACCGGGCATAGCGTCGAAGAGCGAGAACTGCCCCACGTCACGGGCGCTGTGCACCTGTCCGCTCGCCCCGATGAGCGCGTCGATCACGGTGAGCAGCGCGGGGCGCGGGCCAAAATCGTCCAACGCCCCGGCCTGGATCAAACATTCGAGCGCCTTGCGGTTGAGCTTGCGCAAGTCCACGCGATCGGCCAGGTCGTCCAGTGTTTTGAACGGCCCTCCTGCGCGCCGGGCAGCGACGACAAGCTGCATGACCTCGTCGCCCACATTTTTGATCGCTCCCAGGCCGATGCGGATGGCACGCCCTTCGGGAGTGTGCTCGATGGTGAATTCCACTGCGGAATGATTGATGCATGGCCGTAGCACGTTCAAACCACTGCGGCGTGCTTCGGCGATGAGAAAGCCGAGTTTTTCGACATCGTGGCGCTCGGTCGTCATCAGGGCGGTCATAAATTCCAGCGGATAGTGTGCCTTCAGATAGGCTGTCTGCGCGGTGATGACGGCGTAGTCGGTGGCGTGCGCGCGGTTGAAGCCGTAGCGGGCGAAAAATTCGATGTCGGCCCAGACCTTGCTGGAGACTTCCTCCGGGATGCCCTTCTTGAGCGCGCCTTCGAGGAACATCTGCTTGTGCTTGTCCATCAGATAGCGGACTTTCTTCGCCACCGCCTTGCGAATGCCGTCGGCCTCGCCGGGCTTGTAACCTGCCATCGCCACGGCGATTTGCATGATCTGTTCCTGATAAACGATGATACCGTATGTATCGTCGAGGATATTCTGCAGGATGGGATGGTGGAACTGGATTTCCTCTTCGCCGTGCATGCGGCGAATGTAGGATGGAATGTTCTCCATCGGGCCGGGGCGGTAGAGGGCGAGCACGGCGATGATGTGCTGGAACTGGCTGGGGCGCATGTCGCGCAGGATACGGCGCATGCCCGATCCTTCTACCTGGAAGATGCCGGTCGTCTCGCCGCTGGCGAGCAGGTCGTACAGTTTCATCACGTCGGCGTCCTTCTCCGGGTCGTCGGGGACGCGCTCATAGGGGATGGTCTCCATGGTCAGCACGCGCCCGTGCTCCTTCTCGATCCACTCGCACGTCTTGCGCATGTGGGTGAGCGTCCGCAATCCCAAAAAGTCCACCTTGAGCATCCCCAGCATTTCGACGATTTCCATCGGCCATTGGGAGACGATGCCGATGGGACCTTCGCCCTCGCCCTTGGTGGGACGGTGCAGCGGCATATATTCCACTAGCGGACGGTCGGAGATGAGGATGCCGGCCGCGTGGGTGCTGGCATGCCGGGTGACGCCCTCGACTTCCCGTGCCGTGTCCAGCAGTTTTTTGACATAGGGGATGGTGTCGTACATCTCCTTGAGATCGGAGACTTCTTCGAGCGCTGCGGCAATGGAGACCGGTTTACCGGGCACGTTGGGCACCAGGCGCGCGGCGCGGTCCACCTCATTGAGGGGAATGTCGAGCGCGCGCCCCACGTCGCGGATGGCGGCACGCGCACCGAGCGTCCCGAAGGTGATGATGGCGGCGACGCGGTCCGCGCCATAGCGTTCGGCAGTGTAGGTGATCAGCTCTTCGCGGCGGTCGTCGGGGAAGTCCAGGTCGATGTCGGGCATGGAGATGCGGTCGGGATTGAGGAACCGCTCGAACAGCAGGCGGTTTTTGAACGGATCGATGCTGGTAATGCCCAGGGTGTAAGCGACCACACTGCCTGCGCCGGAGCCGCGCACGTTCCACCAGATGTCGCGCATTTTCGCCGCCGCGCACAAATCCCAGACGATGAGGAAGTAATCGTCGAAGCCCATGGTGTGGATGATGCCCAGCTCATATTCCAGACGCTCGATGACCTCCGGCTCCCCCGCCCGCGCCTCACCGTAGCGCCGGACGAGGCCGGCGTAGCACAGATCGCGCAGGTAGGTGGCGGAGTCGCTCTGCCCCGCAGGCAACGGGAATTTCGGCAAATGATAAGGGGGTGCAAATTGGATTGCTACGTTGCACTGCTCGGCGATCTTGACGGTGTTCGCCAACGCCTCGGGCAGGTGAGCATACAACTGCGCCATCTCCTCCGGCGAGCGCATGTAGTACGAAGGATCGGTCATCCGCATGCGCTTGGCATCGTTGACCGTCTTGCCCGTGCCGATGCAGAGCAGCACATCGTGCGCGTCGGCCTGTTCGCGCCTGGCGTAGTGGATGTCGTTGGTGGCGACCAGGGGAACGTCCATCTCGCGGGCCAACTCCACCATCTGGCGATAAACGGGTTCAAATTCAGGGATGGCGTGGCTTTGCAGCTCGAAGTAGAAACGGGCGGGGAAGTGCGCCTGATACCAGCGGACGGCCTCGCGCGCCTGGTCGATCTGCCCCTGGAAGAGCAGTTGCGGGATCTCGCCTTGTGCGCAAGCGGTCAGCACGATCAGCCCTTCGCCGTACTGCGCGAGGACATCTTTGTCGATGCGCGGCTTATAGTAGAAGCCTTCGAGTTGGGCGATGCTGACCAGCTTGAGCAAATTCTGGTAGCCGGTCTGATTTTGCGCCAGCAGGATCAGATGATACGGCTTTTCATCGTGATCGCGGGCGTGACGTGAATGTTGCGCCATGTAGGCTTCCACGCCGATGATAGGCTTGATTCCGGCGGACTGGCATGCCGTGTAGAAATCGATCACGCCGAACATGACCCCGTGGTCGGTGATCGCCAGCGCGGACATGCCCAATTCCGCGGCGTAGGTCGCTAATGCCTGGACACTGCTCAATCCATCCAACAGTGAAAACTCTGTGTGCGTGTGCAAATGCACAAAATCCGCCATCCCCATCCTCCGACAGTAAGTCCTTGCAGGTTCAAAGTTGAAAGTTCCACGTTGGAACGTGGGTCGAATCCCATCTTTCGCTAGTGCGCTGTGCAGCCTGGTACGTCACGAGGTCGAATCCATGGGCGAGCAGTTGTTGGGTATTAGGACTTACGCGAACTTCCGTTTGCAGTGACGGCTTCAGCCGCTCCTGATTCCTAAAAGACGCCTAAGGGCGTCACCACCAACCCCCCGCCGCTTGATCCGTCTTATACCCTGGTTGTTTGCCCGCCCTACTTCTGATTATAAACCATCAGGAGCAGAGGACAAGAACGGGGTATAGGGCCAATGAGAGAGAAATGCTTGGGCCGGTCTCCGACCGTGCCCGCCCACGTCTGAACAGACCACCCATCTTTTGCACAACATAGTTGTAGTGTTATAATGAATTCGTGGAAGCCATTCAAGCGGGTTAGCTATACTTTGCCATGCAGGCTGATGATTTCACGACATAAGGAGTAGCTATGCCAAACCAGGAAGTAATTGAACTGCGGAGTCGGATCATCGGAGCCTTGCTCCAAAACGTGCGTGAACGGTCGCGCCTTTCACCACAAGAATGTGCTGCCGTCCTGGGCGTGCCCGTCGAGACGCTGGCAGCCTACGAAGAAGGCAGCCAGGCCATCTCACTGCCGGAGTTGGAACTGTTGACACGGTTCCTCAATGTGCCTCTCAGTGCGATACGCACGACCGACACGTTGAACAAGATGCAGGCCGAGAACAAAACGCCCAAGCCCGACATCTACTTACTCCTGCGAAACCGTATCGTCGGTGCGCGGCTACGCCAACTGCGCACCGAGGCCAAGCGTACCCAGCAAGACATGGCCGACATGCTCGAATGTCCGCTGACGACCATCGCCGAATACGAGTTGGGGAAACGCCCGATTCCCGTCGCCGAACTGGAGGTTGTTTGCCGGGCGCTTAACGTTCCGCTCAGTTATTTTCTCGATAAAGATAGCGACATCGGTAAATGGCATTTGTTGCAGGATCAGTTTGAACTGTTCAAAGGCATGACACCCGAGCTGCGCGAATTCATCCTCAAACCGATCAACAAAAGTTATCTAGAACTGGCGATGAAGCTTGCACAGATGCCGGCCGGCGCACTGCGCTCCATTGCCGAGGGTTTGCTGGAAATCACCTTTTAGGAGGGGAAAAAGATGGATGCACCGACAGCCGAAGAACTACAGAAGGAAGGTCTGCGCCTTTTCCAGGAGGGGCTATACGATGAGGCCGCACGGCGCTTTAGTGAAGCTTTGGAACACTTCGCCGAAGAGAACCGTGAAATCGAAGCCGGCGAGATGCTCAATAACATCGGCATCATTCACCGCAAGCAGAATCACTGGGATGAGGCGCTCGCGTCTATCGAAGAAGCCTACCGCATCTACACCCGGCTTGGCGACAAGTCGCGTATGGCGCAGACGCTCGGCAACATGGCCAGCATCTATGCGTCGCTCAAGCGACAAGATGAAGCCATCGAAGCCTGGCGCACGGCCGCCGCGACTTTTGAAGAACTCGGGGACCGGCAGAAAGAGGGTGACACGCTGATAGCTTTGGGCCTGTCACTCTTCAAATCGGGACGCCGTCAGGAAGGCCTGGCAGCCTACCAGGCCGGTCTGAAAATGGTAGATAAGCCAACGGCATCGCAAAAATTGCAACGGACCCTGCTGGCTCTACAAGCGCGCTTATTGGGATAACCGGCAGAGGTGATATGACACCGGAGGGGCGATCAAACCGCCCTCTCTGGCGTGGTTGTTTCACGTGAAACAGCAAGTGCGCCCGACAGGTTCATTGCACTTTAGCTAATTTGGGTTACTATACGCTCGCTAGTCAGACCAATCTATGGAGAGATGCCAGGAGGCTGATGATGAAAGTTTTCCTGAAACAGGATGTTCCAAACCTGGGAAAAGCCAACGACGTCAAAGTTGTGTCCGACGGCTATGCGCGGAACTACCTTTTCCCCAAGGGGCTGGCGATGCCGGCCACCCAGAGCAACATCAAGGCGGCACAAGCCTTGGCGGAGACACAAAAGGTCCACGAGACGCGCCTCCGCGAGCACGCTCTGGATATCGCCGAGCAACTGGAGAACACGCCCCTGAGATTCAAAGCCAGGGCCGGTGAAACCGGACGGCTCTACGGTTCCATCACGTCGGCCGATATTGCAGCGACCATCGAACGGGCGTTAGGGATCGAATTCGACAAACGCTGGCTCGTTCTGGAGCATCCCATCCGCGATGTCGGGAAGCACGTTGTCGAGGTTAAACTGGGAGGCGGTGTGCGCGGACATGCCCAGGTGATTGTCGAGACAGAGGCGTGATGAGCGAGGGATTGGGCATCTGGCTGCGCCGCGCCCGTGAAACACGTCAGATTACATTGGCGGATGCCGAGAAGGCGCTGCGTATCCGCCGCCGCTATCTCCAGGCGTTGGAGATGGGTGACTATACCGCATTGCCCGGAGAAATTCAGGCCCGGGGTTTCCTCCGCAATTACGCCCGCTATCTCAACTTGCCGGTTGAGGAGGCGCTCGCCCGCTACGACGCCGAGGTCCAGGGCCGTCCTATGCAGCCGCGTGCGCGTGCTGCCACGGTAGAATCCAGGGACCCTATCGTTGACCGCCCTTCGCCCTTTCTGCCGCCACAGCCCGAAGCGGAAGAAATCAGATCCGCCGGAGCGCATGTCCCCAGCATCCTATTCCAGATCGTTTTTGTCACCCTGATTTTCTTTCTGGTCATCGCCGGCATCGCTTTTGTCTGGCTGCAATTCTTGAACCACGCTCCCGCTACGGCCACCATGCCCACCCCCACCCCGACAGAGACGCCGCTGCCGACGACAGCGGAGACGCCGTCCACGCCAATGGTCTTCCCCATCTCCACCGACGGTAAGGTCAATCTGCGCCTGGTTGCCAACGAGAACGCCTGGATCAGTGTGTCGGCGGATGCCACCATCGTCTTTCAGGGCATTGCCACGCCGGGGCAGATCATCGAAGCGGCGGCCAGCGACATGTGTATCGTCTCTACGGGAAATGGCGGCGCTTTTGAACTCTACCTCAACGGGACCAACTGGGGCCTGCTCGGCGATACCGGCGCCGTCGTCCGTCGTGCCTGGAATCCCCTGGGGGAAGTGCCGTTGGAGTCATGATGGAGTCGCCCACTCCGCAACAGGCGCAACGTCGAAGGGGCGAACAACGCCCCTTCCGTTTTTATATCGCCTCCCTGGGCTGTCCCAAAAACACGGTCGATTCCAGCAATATGGGCGTACTGCTACAACGGGCCGGCTATGGGGCTACGCTGGAGCCGGATTTGGCCGACATCGTCATCGTGAACACCTGTGGTTTTATCGGCCCGGCCCGCCAGGAATCGCTGGAGACCTTACAGGATTTGGCCGCCGGCCTGCGTCCCGAGCAGCGGCTTGTCGCCGCCGGCTGCTGGGCGCAACGCGATCCTGAGGGACTTCAGGCCGCCGTCCCTCAACTCGATGCTGTGATCGGGACTCGCTCGTGGAACCATATCGTGAGTCTGGCCGATCGATTGCTCCATGACCGGGAAACAGCGTTCCTCCAATGCGTCGGCGACACGGCGGTTGCCTTGCCGGAGGAGGCCGGCGCGCCGGGGTACGTTATCTCAGGGCCGTCCGCGTTCCTCAAGATCGCCGATGGATGCAGTCGCCGGTGCGCCTTCTGTGCCATTCCGGCGATCAAAGGGCCCCACGTCAGCCGCGCGCCAGCGACGGTTGTGGAAGATGCACGACAACTGCAAGCGTTGGGCGTCCTGGAAATCAACCTCATCGCTCAGGACGTGACCTATTACGGCCATGACCAGGGAATGCAAGAGGGTCTGGCTCACCTTCTGGAGCAGATGGTCGTCGCCATTCCCGATGTGCCCTGGATCCGCCTTCTCTACGCTTTCCCCGGCTTTGTCACGCCACGTCTGATCGACATCATCGCCGGGTCGCCGCAGATTCTGCCCTACATCGACATTCCGCTGCAACATGCACACCCGGACGTTTTGCGCCGTATGCGCCGTCCGCCGGACATCGATGCCGTGCGGCGTCTCATCGAGCAACTGCGCGCCGCCATCCCCGGCGTCGCCTTGCGCACGACTTTCATCGTAGGGTTTCCCGGCGAGACGGAAGCGGAATTTCTCACGCTGCTGGACTTCGTCAACGAGATACGTTTTGACCGTCTGGGCGTTTTCACCTACTCGCACGAGAACGGCACTGCCGCGGCGAAATTCGCGGATGACGTCCCGGCTGCGGCCAAAGAAGAACGTTATGAAGCCATCATGCTGGCCCAACAGACCATCTCGCGTCGGAAAAACTTCGCGTTCGTCGGCAAGTCCATGCCGGTCTTGCTCGAAGGCACCGGCGAGGGCATAACGGTGGGACGTTCTTACCGCGACGCGCCGGAAATCGACGGCCTGGTCTTGATCAAGAAAAAACTGCGTCCCCACCGGTTGGTCACGGTTGAAATCACCGACGCTCTGGAATACGATCTGATCGGGCGCCTCGTGGAAGGGAAAGAACCCGGCAGGCAGCATGAACCTTGAACCCACATGAAAAAGTTACACGCTATGTTAACAGAGGTTGTCGCTCTTATCCCGATCCGCGGACGTCATCTCTGGCGTGGGGTCGTGTTGGTGATCCTCGTGATGGGGGGAGTCCAGCCGGTCCGTGTGCGGGTGATCATGCCGCCCCAACAGTACGTGCTGACGTCCAACCCGAAAGTGGGGGTCCACACGCGCCTGACCGATGAAGTGGAGGAGTGGAAGATTCAGCGTTCGTTGGCGATGGTGCGCCAAATGGGGGCACCGTGGATCGTCGAATACTTTCCCTGGGCCTACATCCAACCGGCGCCGGAGCGCTACGCCTGGGAACACAGTGACCAGGTAATCCGCCACGCCCACAACCAGGGGCTGACGGTCATCGCGCGTCTGGGCATGACGCCGGCATGGGCGCGACCCGATCCACAAGACCAGGAGACGACGGATACTTACCTGGACGCCGCTCACTACGCCGATTTTGCCGCCTTCGTCGCCGCGTTTGTCGCCCGTTATCGAGGCGAGGTCCGGCATATCATCATCTGGAACGAGCCGAATCTGAGCTTCGAATGGGGCTATCGCCCGGTAGAGCCGGAGGCTTATACCGACCTTTTGCGCGTTGTTTATCCTGCCGCCCATACGGCCAATCCGGACGTCATCGTGTTGGGGGGCGCCCTCGCTCCGACCCTGGAGCCGCCGGGAAGTCCCGCCGGCTTGAACGATCTGCTCTACCTGACGGCGATGTATACCGCCGGCGCCGCGCCATACTTCGACGCCCTCGCTGCCCACGCCTACGGGTTGGGCTTTTCGCCGGAGACGCCGCCCGACGCCACCCTCATCAACTTCCGGCGCGTTGAACTTTTACGGGACATTATGGAGGCCAACGGCGACGCCCACAAGCCCATCTACGTGACGGAGGCCGGCTGGAATGACCATCCGCGCTGGACGTGGGCCGTCAAACCGGGGCAGCGCATCCAGTACACGCTGGATGCCTATACCTGGGCGGAGGAACACTGGCCCTGGTGCCCGGCGCTGGCGATGTGGATGTTCCGCACCCCCACACGGCTCCACAATTACCAGGATTATTACGCCTACGTGACGCCTGATTTCCAGCCACGGCTGATTTACACGGCTGTTCAGGCGTACACCGGCAATGCTGATGACGGGACAGTCCCCAAATGACTCTGCCGCAAAAGCTCGCTTCAGTCCAGATAGCGCCTCTTTTGTGTGAACTCTGGGTGCTCTGGGGCTATTTTCAGAGAAGCCACGAATAGCATGGATAGGACTTACGCAAATTTCCGTTTGTAGTGACGGCTTTAGCCGTTCTTAGCTCCTAAGAGACGCCTGAAGGCGTCACTACAAATCCTCTACCGCTTGATTCGAACCAGGCTTGCGTAAGTCCTGATGGATTGACTTTCGACTTGGGACTTTAGACTATGCTCAGGAGGCAACCCGTGAAGATGATACGTATAGGCCTGGTTGGAATTTTACTCACCGTGGCGCTCGGCGGGTGTGCATGGCTGGAAACATCGCCCATGACGCCAACATCCACGCCCACGGCAACTCCTACGCCGACGCCCGAACCCACGCCAACCCCTACGCCGACGCCTTTGCCCGGCCTGGTGACATTGACGCTTTGGGTGCCTGATTTTCTCAATCCCTACGAAGACGAGACGGGTGCTTCGATATTCCATGAGCAGTTGGCAGCATTCTCGTTGATTCAGCCAGACATTCAGGTGCAGATTATCGTCAAAAAACGTGCGGGGACAGGTGGGCTTTACAATATGTTAAGCACGGCTTACGCTGCTGCGCCCAGCGTCGTACCGGACTTGATTATCCTCAATACGGATGATCTCCAGACCGCAGCGCAAGAGGGCTATGTGCAGCGACTTGCCGTCACACCGTTAAAGGTGAAGGAGTTCTTCCCGTTTGTGTGGGTGCCGGATCCGCACATCACCTCCACTTATGGCATCCCCTTTGTCGTCCAGGCCGACCACATGGTCTATCGCCAAAACGTCTCCGCCACCCCGCCCTTCTCGTGGACCGATGTGTTGACCGGCGGATACACGCTCCTTTTCCCGGCGGCGCCACCCGATGGGCTGGCAGACGACGCCCTGTTGGCCGCCTACCTGGGAGCCGATGGGACTGTCGTGGACGAAAACGGAAAAGTAAAACTGGACCGCCCGGTATTGGAGCAACTCTACCGTTTTTTTGCCGCCATGAAGAGCCGGAACCTGATCAACGTCGAGCGTGTCATGGAGCTTCCAGACGCCAGCGCGTGCTGGGCGACTTATCAGGAGGGCATTGGAAAGCTGAGCGCTATTCCTGCCGGAGAGTATTGGACCAACCCACCGCAGGGCAGTCTCCCCGGTTGGATGCCGACGCCGACCGGCAAACCGATTGCCATCGGGCACGTCTGGTCTATGGCAGTGGTGAGCCAGGACCCCTTCCGCCAAAAGGCCGCGCTCAAACTGCTGGAATGGCTGACCGCGCCGGAGCAGGTGGCGGATTTAACCCGCGCCACACACCTGTTGCCGGCGCAGTACGACGCCCTCGAATTGTGGATGCTGTCGCCGGAGCAGACGACTTTCCTGACGCAACTTCTCGAAAGCACAGTACGCAGTCTGCCTCCCACGGTCGATACACCGGTGCGGCGCGCCTTACAAGCCGGGCTTACCGCCATCCTGCAGGGCGATGTGGAAACGCCGGAAGAAGCGGCAACGTACGCGCTGAAGGTGCTCCATCCCTGAAACGATGACGCTCCTCAAAGAGCATCTTCTGCGTATCCAGGCAACCGCACGGCGCGCCGTCGACCCGCAGGCTGCCGTCATGCGCGTTCTCTCCCGCGCGGGAAACACACTGCACCTTGCGGACAGCGCCTGGAATCTTGCCACGGTCGAGCGCATCCTGCTCATCGCTGTGGGAAAGGCAGCCGTCCCGATGGCGGAAGCGGCAGTGCACGTCGTCGGCCGCGCGCTGACCGCCGGCATCGTCGTAACCAAGTACGGCCATGCCGCCGAGCACACTTTGCCGACCTCTGTGCATGTCATCGAAGCCGGACACCCGGTCCCCGATGCGGCGGGATTGGCAGGGACGGAGGCTGTCACGGCACTCCTGCGGACGGCCACCTCCCAGGATCGCGTCTTGCTCCTGCTATCGGGGGGAGCTTCGGCACTGCTGCCATCGCCGGCGGCGGGCATCTCCCTGGCCGATTTGCAGGCGGTCACCGACGCGCTTCTGCGGGCGGGCGCTACTATTGGCGAAATCAACACCGTGCGTAAGCATCTCTCGCGCCTCAGCGGCGGACAACTGGCACGGCTCGCCCACCCCGCCCCTATCGTCGCCTTGATCCTGTCCGACGTGGTAGGGGATCCGCCGGATGTCATCGCTTCCGGCCCCACCGCTCCCGATCCAACAACTTACGCCGCGGCGCAAGCCGTCCTGGCGCGTTACCATCTCTTTGATGCCATGCCCTCTTCCATCGTGGAACACCTGGAACAAGGGATCGCCGGTCGGATTGCCGAGACCCCCAAACCCGGCGATCCCCTCTTCACCAACGTTACCAACGTCATCATCGGCTCCAACCGGCTGGCGGCCCTGGCGGCGGTCGCTGAGGCGGAACGGCTGGGGTATCGGGCGCTCTTGCTCACGACATTTATGGAAGGCGAAGCCCGCGAGGTAGCCAAAGTTGCGGCAGCGCTGGCAAAGAGCATCCGTGCACACGGGGAGCCGCTGCAACCGCCGGCCTGCCTCGTCTGGGGCGGCGAGACGACGGTCACCGTGCGCGGGCAGGGGAAAGGAGGACGCAATCAAGAGCTGGCGTTGGCAGCAGCCCTGGCGCTGGAGGGCATCCCCGATGTGGGATTGCTGGCCCTGGCGACCGATGGGACTGACGGCCCCACCGACGCTGCCGGCGCCATAATCGATGGGCAGACCGTGCCATGCGCGCGGGCGGCCGGCTGGGAGCCGATGACGGCGCTGCTCGACAACAACGCCTATCCCCTGCTCGACGCCGTAGGCGCGCTCCTACGCACCGGCCCAACGGGAACGAATGTCAATGACATTATGGTTTTAATAGTGACGTGTTCAATATCATCCTGACGAGTACAAAATACGCCCAGAAATCCTTTTTATGACGTGGAAAGCGATCCCCATACTGATACCAGACCGCTCGACTGGGCGACGAACTTATAGAGCGGCACATCGTCATGTCAAATGATTTGCCGTTTAGCTTAAGTGGTGTATGATAGGTGGCGCGATACCGCAGGCAAAATTTGAATTGGCATTATCGAATGAGAAAACAACATTTTTTAGTCACGGGCGGCGCAGGATTCATCGGTTCACACCTCGTGGATGCACTCCTGGAAGCCGGACATAGCGTCACGGTGTTGGATGATCTCTCGGTAGGCAAGGAACAGAACTTCGCGCACCATCGTACTCACCCTGACTTCCACTTTGTCAAAGGCTCCGTCCTTGACAAACCCCTGGTCGAACGCCTCATCGCGCCCGTGGACGGCGTCTATCATCTGGCAGCCGTCGTCGGCGTCAAATACGTCGTCGAAGACCCTTTGCACGGGATGCAGGTGAATGTCAGAGGCACAGAGACGATCCTGGAGACGGCTCTCGAACGAAGATGCAAAGTCGTGATCGCTTCCAGTTCCGAAACCTACGGCAAATCGACTCAGGTGCCGTTCGCCGAAGAAAACAACACTGTTCTAGGCGCTACATCCATCCCGCGGTGGTCCTACGCCGTCGCCAAGCTGCTGGATGAACACCTCGCCTGCGCTTATTATCGCCAAAAGGGACTGCCGACAGTGTGCGTCCGCTATTTCAATGCCTACGGCCCCCGCCTCGACCCACGCGGCTATGGTAGTGTCATCGCCCGCTTCATCAGCCAGGCCCTCGATGGCAATCCCCTCACCGTCTACGGTGATGGACAGCAAACCCGCTCGTTCACGTTCGTCGGTGATGCGGTGTACGGCACCATCGCCGCGATGGAAACGCCGGAGAGCGCCGGACTGACGTTCAACATCGGCAATCCGCGCGAAATCACCATGGACCAGTTGGCCCGCACCATCCAGGAGGCGGTGGGGACGGCTGGCGCGATTCTCCACATACCCTACACCGAGGCGTATGGCGCCAATTTCGAGGACAGCCGACGGCGTCTGCCCGACATCCAACGCTCCAAAGCAGTGTTGGGATTCGAGGCGACGACTTCTCTGGAAGATGGCCTGCACCAGACTATTCTTTGGTTTAAGGAGCATCGTCATGAGTTCATCTAGACTGAGCGCATTTTGTGACCGGGCGCTAGAAGCCGGTTGGTTATTGGGCGTAACCATTACGCCGGTTTTCTTCAACGTCTATTCGAGCCGGGTGTTCGAACCCGATAAATTAACCACCCTGCGCGCCCTGGCCGTCGTGATGGCCGTGTTGTGGCTGGTGCGTCTGCTCGAAGAAGTTTTGCACCGGCGCGCTCCCTTGCGATTCACCTGGCGTACAGCAATGGTGCTGCCGGCTCTGGTCATGATGATCACCTACCTCATCAGTTCGGCGTTTTCGTTGGTCCCGTATACCAGTCTGGTCGGCTCTTACCAACGCTTGCAAGGCACCTTTACCTTGTTCGGATACCTGGTCATCTTCTTCGCCATCGTCACGAGCCTCCGCACACGTGCGCAACTGGCGCGGCTGGTGACGGTGCTCATCCTCAACAGCCTGCCGATCTCGCTCTACGGCATCATCCAACACAACGGATTGGATCCACTGCCCTGGGCGGGAGATGTGACCTCGCGTGTCGCTGCCAACATGGGCAACGCGATTTTTGTAGCGGCCTACCTCATTATGATCGTTCCCTTAACAGCGTCGCGCATCGTGCAGAGCTTCAACGACATCCTGAGCCGGGAAGAGGCGCGTCTCAGCGACATTCTGCGCGCTTCGTGCTACATTTTCATCTTCGCGGTGCAGGTTCTCACCATCTGGTACGCCCAAAGCCGCGGCCCCTGGCTGGGTTTCGCGGCGGCAGCAGTGCTGTTCCCTTACCTGGCATTGATCATCTTGCAACGACGGGCGTTGAATGAAAAATCGGATACGGCCAGGGCGGGGACGGATATTCTGAAAGGCATAGGCTTTGGTCTGGGAACGCTCGCCGCCGCCGGCGGATTGGCCGGGCTTGCTACGATGATTCTTAAGGGGAAGACAGGAATCTACGTCGGCGGCATATTGGCGGCGTTGGTTTTTGGCGGTGCATGGCTTTATTTCATCGTCGAACGCAAAGGCTGGCGCTGGCTATGGATCGGCTGGGGCACCATAGGATTGACGGTGGCTGTCGGGCTGATATTGATCAACGTGCCCGGACCCTTGCAGACCCAGGTCCGTAAAGTCGAGTCCCTCCACCGCCTGACCACCATCACGGAATTGCAAAGCGGCACGGGAAAAGTGCGTACTTTGATCTGGCAAGGCGCCGTCGACCTGATCAAACCCCACGCGCCGATCAAGTTCCCGGACGGCAGTACCGACGCTTTCAATGTCATCCGGCCGCTGATCGGTTACGGGCCTGAATCGATGTATGTCGCCTACAACTCCTTCTATCCGCCGGAGCTAGGGCACTACGAGTCGCGCACGGCCTCGCCGGACCGCTCGCACAACGAAACCCTTGATTCGCTCGTCATCACCGGCGTTTTGGGCCTGGCGGCTTATCTCTTCACCTTCGTGAGCTTTTTCTACTGGGGGTTGCACTGGCTGGGGCTGTTGGAAACCCGCCAACAGCTCTGGCTGTACCTGGGGTTGATCGCCGCCTTAGCCCTCATCTTCTTTATCGTGGCATGGCAACTGGAAGGTGCCTATCTTTTCGCCGTTGCCATTCCGCTGGGCGTACTGGCCGGCACGATGGTCTATATAACCGTGGAAGCTTTCCGCGCGCAGTTCAGCGCACAAAGGGAAGAGGACATAGCGCGCACGACGCATCCCCACGCTATCCTCATCATCGGGCTGCTCGCCGCCGTGATCGGGCACTTCGTGGAAATCAACTTTGGCATCGCCATCGCCTCCACTCGCACGACGTTTTGGGCCCTGGCCGGCCTGCTGGTTGTCATAGGCATGGAGTGGGTTCCCGGCATTGCTCCTGTGACGCAAGAGGCTACCCCCGTGGAACGACACCTCTCCGATGCTCAGGCCAGGCGTCGCCGGCGGACCGACCACGCCAGAGACCATGCGGCGATCCCGGCATGGCTCGCTGCCGTCCTGGCGTTGAGCTTTGTGGCAACGTTCCTGCTCGGCACACTGGCTTTTGACTTCATCAATAACCCCGAACGGCTGACAGAGGCCGGCGCTATCTTCATCAACTCCCTGACGATGAAGTATCAACCGGAGAAAACAAAAGCCTACGGTGCATTGATGATCTTCATGTTCACCTGGCTTCTTTTCGGCGTGGTAGGCCTGAGCGAGTTTGACCGTGAGGGTCTGTTTGACGCAGACAGAAACAAGCGCTGGGGGATTGCGCTTGCCGTGTATGCGCTGATTTCGCTGGTGGGATTGCTCATTTTCGGCACTGTGCTGGCGGGACACCAGGCCAACTTAACCACTATGAGAGTCGATAATACTTCGTTGGATAGCTTAATACGCGACGTCGTCGGCATCGCCGACAGGCTGGCGGCGCTTGTACTACGCTATTACTGGCTGATCTTCATCGTGCTGATCATGACAGGCACGGCTTTGCTCTGGGAAGACCCCTTGCCGCGAGAGTGGGGCGCATTTTGGAGTCCCGTGGCCCTTATTGGACTGCTGACGCTCGGCATTGTCGGCGCCATCGTGCCGGCTTGTTATAATCCGATCCGTGCAGACATTATCTACAAACAAGGGGGTGTTTATTCCAGCAGTAGCAACGCCAACGAAAAACAAATCGGCATCGCCCACTATGAGAAAGCGCTGGAATATGTTCCCCGTGAAGATTATTACAACTTGTTTCTGGGCAAAGCCTATTTGGAACTGGCGCAGGGACTACCGGCAGAGACAGAACCGGAACAGCGGGAAGCTCTTTTCCTCAAGACCGAGCAGATTCTCATCCGTGCGCGTGAGCTTAATCCGCTGAACACCGACCACAGTGCGAACCTGGCGCGCTTCTACAAGTCGTGGGCAGCGCGCATCGCCTCGGACATGAACGCCGAAGGACTGACTGAGGCCCAGAAAACGGCGTTAAGCACCCAATACACCAAGCTGCTAAAGCAATCTGAGGAGCACTATAAAATTGCGCTGACGCTCAGCCCCAACAATCCCATTATCTGGAATGAGCTGGCGCAGCTCTATGCCATTGATTATGGCGACGACCTGAAATTCCAGGAGACCCTCTCCCAATCATTGCAAGTCGACGAGGGATTCGAGCAAACCTGGATGCTGCTCGGCGATATACGCTCCAGCAAAGGCGACCTTACCGGCGCGGTGGCGGCTTACCAGAAATCTCTGGAAATCCGCGACAACTGCACCGTCCGCCGCGTGGTAGGCACCTTGCAGGCGCAGCAGACGCTCTGGGCAGACGCCGCCGTCACCCTGGAAGAGGCGGTGGATAAATGCTCGCAGGCGAGCGACCGGTGGGATATGTACCGCGTGCTGGCCATCACGTATGCTAATCTTGGACGACTGCCGGAGGCACTGCAAACCGCGAACCTGGCGCTGGAAGCTGCGCCGGCAGAGCAGCAAACGGCGATTCAACAACTTATCGAGCAGTTGCAGGTACAGTTGACGCCGCCTGAGCCGACGCCAACGCCGTAACCGTAGCCGTAAGGAGTTTCTCATGCGCACTTACCTGGTTGTCTTCGCCGGCGTGCTGGTGCTGGCCCTCGTGGGAACGCCCCTGGCGCGGAAGCTAGGACTGCGTCTCAACACTATCGACCAACCCGACCCAAGCCGCAAAGTGCATACCGTTCCCACCCCGCGTGCGGGCGGTATAGCTATTTTTCTGAGCACCTTGATCGTCACGCTGCTGCTGGGCGAAAAGTACAATGTCAGCCAACTGACAGGAACTTTGATCGGCGCAACGCTGATGTCTTTTATGGGCCTGTGGGATGACCGCTTCTCGCTCTCCGCCGGCGTCAAACTCGTCGGGCAGTTGCTGGCGGCAGGACTGTTGATCCTCACCGGCGTTTCGATCAGCGTCTTGCCGCATCCCCTCCTCAACCTGGCGGCGACCATTTTGTGGATTGTGGGCATCACCAATGCCTTCAATCTGTTGGACAACATGGACGGGCTGGCGGGCGGGATTGCCGCCATTGCCGCGGCGCACTTCGCCCTGATATGCGCTTTTACCGGCCAGTACCTGGTCGGCGCATTGGCCGTGGCGGTGATGGCAGCGTGCATCGGCTTTCTCATCTACAACTGGAACCCGGCGACCATCTTCATGGGGGACTCCGGCGCCCTGTTTTTGGGATTTGTGCTGGCTTCCATCGGCATCAAACTGCGCTTTCCCGACAATACTCCTATCGTCACATGGATGATCCCCCTTTTAGTCCTGGCCGTCCCCATCTTTGATACCACGCTGGTCACTCTCTCGCGTCTCAGACGTCACCTCAACCCTTTGACTACGCCGGGCGTCGATCACACCTCCCATCGCCTTACGTATGCCGGGTTGACACGCCGCGAGGCGGTGTTGGTCCTCTACGTAGTCGCTTTTGTCGTGGGACTGGTCGCCATCTTCGTGACCCAGGCCAGGCTCCTGGAAGGGGGCATCGTCGGCGGGATCGTCGGCGGGACGGCACTCTACGCGCTGTGGCGGATGGAACGTCCACCGTTTTGGCCGCCCGGGAAACCACAATAAATCAATTTAGTGGTATAATATCTACTAAATTCTAGGGGAGTACAAAAAATGAAAAAGACACTATGGATCGGAGGGGTCGCATTGCTGACCCTGCTTGTTTTAAGCGCCTGTGGATCGAAACCTACCGCCGACCCCACCCCCACAGTCACGCCCACGCTAACGCCCGCTCCCACATCCGCGCCGACGGCTATCACCACCACGCCGGTGACCGAAGCGGGCTACTGCGAAGCCATCCCCCTGCCGCAACTACCTACCGCAGGACTACCTATCACCGTCACCGCCAGCGACTGGAGCACCGGTGCCAGCGCTGCAGACGCCGAGTTGACCATCATCGAGTATTCAGATTTTCAGTGCACGGCTTGCGCCGGGGCCAGTCCCTCCATTGACGCCATCATCGCTACCACACCTGGCATCCGCCTGATCTTCCGGCATCTGCCCCTGGAAAGCCTGCACGACAAAGCCTTCATCGCCGCGCAAGCCGCAGAAGCCGCCGGCGCACAAGGGAAGTTCTGGGAAATGTATTCGCTGCTCTTCGGTCACGCCATCCAGGGCTACATCGCGCAGCAGAACGGTCAAACGACCACGGAATGGGTCGCGTTAACACCCGAAGATATGCCGGCAGAGTTCAGCAAGTTCGCGGAGGAATTGGGACTCGATGTCGAACGTTTCCAAAGCGAGCTTGAAAAGGGCACCTACAGCGCCAAAGTCCGTGCGCAAATGGATGAATTCGGCGCTCTGGGGCTGCCCTACTCAACCCCTACCTTCATCATCGGCATCAATGACATCTATTTCAAGCCGGACATTTCGTCGTATGATGAGCTGGTCTATTTCCTGGCGCTGGCCAGGATGCAAAAGGGCCAGTACACCCTGTTTGACACTCCGCCGGAAATGACGGTGACCGAGGGGCAAACCTACGAAGCAACCTTGAAAACCAGCCAGGGCGATATCGTGATGGAACTGTCCCCGGAGACAGCCCCGACCCATCTGAACAACTTTCTCTTCCTGGCACAGCAGAAATGGTACGATGGCTCGGATTTCTTCTACGTGCGGGACAATTTTGTCGCCCTGACCGGAGATCCTACCAACACCACCTACGGCTACCCCGGCTACTACTGCGATGGCGAAAAACAGAGCAACTTTGATGAAGTGGGGACGGTGGGTATCCTGCCTAACGGACAGTTTTTCATCACCTTAGGTAACGACGCCTCCCAACTGAGCGGACAATTCGCCCGGATAGGCCACGTCGTCAAGGGGCTGGATGTTCTGGACACTCTGGCGCGCGCGACACCGCGCGATACGACGGCCCCTACGCCGGATGTGCTGAAGAGCATCACCATCGTACAGAAGTGACTCAGTTGCACCACGAAGGAACACGCCCGGTGCTCAAGCGCCGGGCGGAACGCTCACACCTGCTGCAGCGGGCGGTCGAAGAAAACGGTCCGACGGCAGTTGAGGACGCTTCAGGCACGAAGAGCCATTTGACGGCCCTATGTCTACGCCCAACAGCCAGGCGTGTTGCCCCTTATGTTGAAAAAGGCTCGTAGCATGGAAACTAAACCATCATCCCCACAATGGCTTTGGATCGTAACAGCCATCACCGGCGGCGGAGCTATCGTCGTCAGCCTTTTGAGTATGCTCTCGGTGTGGGTCATCCCCCAGGTAGAAAACAACGCGACGACGGTGATTCTCATCGCCGTGGGACTGGTCGGCCTGCTGTTGGGGATGGGGCTGCTTGCTACAGGATTGAGCGGGCGAAAGTCATCCCCCTCGCCAAAAATCTACGTGCAGTGGGGATGGGCGATAGGGCTGGCGTTGCTCGTGGGACTTGTCATCGTCGCCGTTTTGACGCCCGCCGAGTGGCATAATCGCCCTATCTTTGCGCCGCTGCACCTGGGATTGGCGGCCCTTCCGGCCTTTTTGTTGCTGTCGTTGATGACGTTGACCGCCGGACGCGACCACACCTTGACGCTGCGCGAGCTGATCGCTACGATGAGCGGCGGGGCGGCATCGACCCTGATGGCGATCCCTGTCGAAGTTATCGGCCTGGTTCTCTGTGCTGTCCTTGTCGCTCTGGTGGCTTTCTTACTGCCGGGCGGACGGGCAACCATCGATGCCCTCATAGCTATGGCCGAGCGCTGGCGTACTCTGCCGCCCACCAACATCGAAGAGGTGTTCAGCACCATCGCGTCACCTGTGATTTTGGTGGTGATGGTGCTGACGCTGGCTATCGTCGCCCCGTTGACCGAGGAATTGGGGAAAACGCTCGTGATGGGCATTATGGGGATATGGCGTCATCCCGGTCTGACCACATCGTTCCTCTGGGGCGCGGCCTGCGGTCTGGGTTTTACCATCGTTGAGAGCATCACCAACGGCGCGGGAGGCCTGGGCGAAGTGACGAGCTGGCTGGGCGGTATGGGCGCCCGCGCCGCCGCCACCGGTATGCATATGTTGACCAGTGGCATCGTCGGTCTGGGATGGGGCTTCTTCTGGCGCAAGCGACGCTGGGCGCTGCCGCTTGCTTACCTCATGGCCGTTCTCTTCCACGGCCTGTGGAATCTCGCCGCCATCGCTACCATGGGAGGAGCGGCTATAGGGATTGCCACTGCGCCTGTCGGATTCATCATCACGGCCATCGGCATAGGGATCATGGTCATCCTGGCGCTGTGTGCCCCTCTGGTGCTGATCGGCACCCCAGTTGTGCTCCGCTCCTACGAATCCAAGCCGGCTCGATCTGTCTAAGTCCGCCCCGGCGGCGGCTTTAGCCGCTCTTAATTCCTAAAAGGCGTCACTACCAATCCTGAGAAATGTTCAGGCCTGGTGGAAAGCATAGCTCATGCCGCGTCTGCTGCCCCACTGAAGCGCCTTCTAATCCAATCCGGCTTCGCGTAACGCGCCGATGAGGCCCTCTTTGCTCGGCGCCACTCCGACGAACTTTACCAAATCGCCCACGACGAGCGCGGGCGCGTTGGTGATGGCGTATTCTTCCCACGCCGGGTCGCCGGGGCCGGTGTGGAAGACGATCTCGATTTGCTCGCCGTATTCAGCTTCGATCTGCTTGAGCAATCGCTTGACCGCCACGCCGCCGGAGCACGGCGGAATCGAGACAAAGGCTTCAATCCTTATTTTAGACATAGCCCACCCTCCCGCAGTGCGTTGTGAAGCGTTGCCTCATCAGGACACATCCCCTCAATGCGGATGCTGCCGTTGACAACCGCCGCCGGAACGCAGAAAAGGCGATACTCCTCGAACTTCTGCATCCCTTCGGCGCCTTTGTAGATGACCAACTCCAATTCTCCGGTGTACTTAGACGCGACTTTCTGCGCCAGTTCCACCAGCGCCACACACCCCGGGCACGGCGGATCGCCGCTGAAAACTTCTAACTTGACCATAGCCTTCCTCCCCTGAAAATAGCCCCAGAGCACCCAGAGTTAGAACTTGCGCAAATTTCCGTTCCTCCACCGCTTGATTCGAGCCGGCTTGCGTAAGTCCTGATCTAAAAATCGACCTATAGCAGCAAACCGAGGAATCAGCAGGGCACCCCGTCGTTCTTTTCCCTGTCTTATCCCAGATGTTTCTGGATGATGGGGATGAGCTGCGCCGCCGGGACGACTTTGCCCCGCCCGGCCACTTCATCCCCCACGACCACCAAGGGTGTGGAAATGATGCCGTAGGCTTCCGCTTCCGGCCCAAGGGCATCCAGATGGATGACTTCGACCTGCCCCGGAAATGGCTCTGCCGCCTTGAGCGCCTGCTGCTCCGCACGTTTGCAGTTGGCGCACGGCGGCGTCGTACCGAAAATCTTGATGGTTAACATAGTACCCCCTTGTGAATGACGAATGATCGTTATCCACTATTGGACCCACGCACCAAAGATCAATCCGGCCAGGGTGCTGAACACTGCCACCAGGCCCACATACACCGCCGTCTTCTTCTTGCCAATGATTTTCTGGGTGACCAGGATGGATTGCAGGCTCAACTCCGGGTCGGCCAGCAGATAGGCCAGCAGCGGGCCGCGGTGCATTCCCAATGAGAGGAAAGTCTGTGCCACCGGCACTTCGACCAGGGTGGGGAAGTAGATGAATACGGCAAAAATAACCGGAAGCAGATTCCCCAGGATGGTATTGCGCCCGGCCACTGCCTTGATCCACGCCGTGGGAATGATTGCCCGCGCGATCCCGGCCAGGAAAACGCCGATGAGCAGCAGCGGAATAATCTGCCGGACGAAGCGCCACATTTCCCACAACCATTCCTGCACCTCATACGCCTCCATCTTCTTGAGTGCCATCCACCAGATGGCGCCGATCAGGACGATTTCGGCTACCAGCTTGCCGGTGATGCCCACCGTGAAACCTGCATCGCCGGCCACGACTTTGAAAGCGGCCACCAGCAGGGTCAGGCTGATGACCCCCAACGCCACAAACGTCCACCGATTAAAACCCTCATCCACTTTGCCCAGGCCGACCCAGGCCGTCGCGCCGATGACAAACAGTAGCCCAATCAAGAACACGCCCTGCACGCTGACGCCCTCGATGCCCAGGGCCGGGTTCGGCGGCACGACCCTATCGAGCCACGCCTGGAACTGTCCCGCCCACGTGCCGGGGAGGTGAAAGGTGATGTAGCTGTTCTTGAACAAACCCACTTGCAGCGTTCCGGCAATCAACACCGCGACCAGCAACCCAAAAAAGACCCAGATGCGGTGGGGGACCCTGGCCCCTTCTCCCCAAGCCGCCGTCCCATTGGTGGCAGCGGCATGGGCGACATCCTCTGCACGGAAGAACCAGGACATAATCAGGCCGATGCTCACGCCGAACAGCATACACAGAAGGATACGCGCCAGCGCGATGTCCATACCGATTTGGACGCCGGTAAACAAAATCGCCAGGATATTGCTGGCCGGGGCGAAAAACATAAAGGTCAGCGCTGGTCCCAATCCCGCGCCTTTTTTATAAATGCTGGAAAAGAGCGGCAGGATAGTACACGAACACACCGCCAGCACAAACCCTGCCAACAGTGAAGCAGGATAAGACACCCACTTGGGGGCCTCGCGTCCCAGGTAGCGGGTCACCGCCTCTTGGGGTATCAGCGCCATCATGGCGCCGGCGATGAAAAACGCCGGCAAGAGGCACAGCAAAACGTGGGCCGCCAGATACGCCGCCAGGTTTCCCAGACCGGTTTGGATGAGCATCGCCAGGTACTGTAAGATGTTCATACACAACCTCTCTCATAAAGAGAAAATCGGATATATGCAATAAACTGCATATTCAGGGCCGCAAAAAGACCCGACTGGTTTTCTGCAACCCGTCGGGTTCGATCTAGCTACAGCAGACTTCCTGCCCGGTGCAGTGAGGGCAGGGACATCCTTCCACACGGCGCGCCGGCTGCGCCGGCCCCAGCATTTCTTCCAGCAGACGTACAACGTGCGCATCCGCAATCCGATAATACACGTTGAGGCCGTCCTTCTCGTCCACCACGACATCGGCTTCACGCAGGAGGCGCAACTGTTGCGAGATATAAGCCTGGGGACGTCCCAGTACGGCCTGGAGGTGGCATACACACGCCGGGCCGCGCCGCAACTCATCCAGGATGTACAGACGCGAAGGATGCGCCAGCAGTTGAAAGCGTGCTGCGCCTTCGATGTAAGCGCGTGGATTTTTCGACATCACTTCATTCCGTGCTATATGCAGTATACTGCATATAGTATAGGCGATATAAACAAGATGTCAAGATAGCGCCGGGCGCTACCGGCCACAGCGTCTGTTCGAGGGGGCGAGGATGGCGCTAAAGGTAGGGGGGAGGAGAGTGATCCGAGCTGAAGGGAAGGGCATCATTCAAGAATACCGTGAATGTGGCCATCGTGGGCATGGCATCAGTGAAACTCCACAATTCACCGCTTTGATAGTGTCCACAAATCGTGCACCAAAAAAGTCTGAAAATCTTGAATTTCACCCCGCAACCGCGCATCCTCCATCATCACCGGACGCCGATCGACATAGTACACCCCATCCAAGCGGTTCAACGCAACCGTGTATCCCAGAAAATGATTGGTTTTGAACGTGGAATTGACGCCGAAAATGCTGTTGCCGTACTGCGCGCGCTGTACGTCGTGAAGGAAAATAGCAACAACCGGGATGTCTCTACCCAGTAATTGCGTCAACATATACTTGTCGAGGAAAACCTTGTCGATGCGGTCCTTACTGGTCGTTTTGACCGAACCGACAACCTCTGAGGGGTGAATAAAGTTGGTTTCACCGGTAATCAGCACTTTATCTTGTGAAAACACCAAATCCAATTCGTAGGACATAGCATAACCCGGATGTCCTGGCAACGGGATATTGATACTCCGTGATTCACAGGTGAGGCCGACTTCCTGAATCAGCAGCCTGACCAGATTCTCGAACAATTGACCGACTCGTTGGCGCGATTGATTGGGGTTTCTGAAAGAGTCGCCGATGCAACCAACACTTTGTTGAAGTGTATAGACAATCCGGTTGATTTCGTTGGACTGCAGATAATCTCCCGTGCTTTTGTGATCCGCAATGGCTCCCCGATATTTCTTGAGATCAGATAGAAAAGCTATCCACCGCTCAAAGGCAACCCTGAACGCTTCTTGATTCTCAAAGAATAAATCGACATTCAAGGGACGAGTAATCCTGTGTGCGTATCCCTCATCATACTGATAGAAAATGTATTCAGACGCTTTCGGTGAAACAATGCGCGTCGCTGCGTTTGTTCACAAAAACCGAGAAAGGCGCTACAGAGTTGAAAGTAGTCCGCCAGTGTGTGAAAAGCAGTCGTATCCATCACCGAAGCTTGCAAGTCCAACAAAATCGTTTCAGTCATCGAATAGACTTCCTCCGTTTAGCATTTTCCAGGTCATAAGCGATCCACTTTTCCACCGGCCAGTTTTCCACGCGCTCGATCCTGTCTGCGGCCCATTGACAATATTCTATATTTTGATCGCACCCCTTCCACAGACGCCCAAGTTGTTCAGCAACGACAGCCGTTGTTCCAGAACCGAGGAAAGGATCGATCACCAAGTCGTCTGGATTTGACGCAGCCAACACTAACTGTCGCAAAAGCTCTTCCGGCTTTTGGGTGGGATGCGGCGTGGTTTCCGACATACTGTTATTCACCGTCGGCAATTCGATCACATCGCGCGGTTTCGCACCGCGCGGATCGGGCTGCCAGACGTAATCTTTCCCGTTGCCGTATTGACTGGTTTCGGCCTGTGGGTGTTCGGGATATTTCAACGTGTGGTTTCCGTAAGGGATACGAACATCGTCAACATTCATCACAAACGTCTTACTTTTGCGGAAGTGCAAAATACTTTCGTGCGAACGTCCCCAGTCCTGGCTCAAGTTTGCCTTGTTCTTGTAATGCCACACCAACCACCGGCAACCCCGGAAAAACTTCATCGCCGGCAGCTTGATGTCGGCTAAAATTTCGGAAAAACCACAAACGTATAGCGCGCCGGTTGGCTTGAGCACACGCGCTGCCTGCTCGATCCATTGCACCGACCATTCCACGTACGCCTGTTGGGACTCGAACGAGTCCCACTCTGCTTTCTTAATATTGTAAGGTGGATCGGCAAAGACCAGGTCAACCGATTCGGACGGCAAAGATCTCAGCCATGCAATCGCATCGCCCACCCAGATTTCACCATGCGGATGCCGGTAGAACAAAATCGGTTTTTCTGACGTTTGCGCCTCATCCACAGCGTCTTTGAACTCACCGCGCAGCAAGGGCTGTCCAAAGAACAACGGGATTTGCGTCACGCGCTGATACGTCGCAGACGGTTCTGCAACTTTGTTATTATCTAGTTCTGTCACTTCTGCCATCGTTCTGTAACATCCAATTTCTCGTGGCTCGTATGAAAGACATACAGTTCCCGCTCTGGAGCTTTCCTATGAAATTGCAAATAAGATTTCACCGCCGTGGTTGAATCGGAGAATGTGCCGACCACAGCCAGTTGTTCGAGGATACGCCGGTCGGCTTCCGAGCGCGCTTTAATCGCCTCAATCAACAACCACTGTTGGGGATAATGCTGGCATATTTCTTTCCATTGCATAACACGCCTCCACGATAACCAACCACGAATCTTCACTCATCCTCACGAATTAAACATATAACATTCGTGTAAATCCGTGATAGAAAAGCTCCCCATCTTTAGCTCAGCGTGACCTTCACCGTCACATCCTTCACCCCAGGCGCGGGCAGCGGGACGACGTCGCCCGCCACAGGCCGACCATCTACGACGAGTGCAACGGCGTTTCCCCCACCCTGACGCTCCACGGTGATGTGATACGTCACGCCGCGGAAGATGCGCGTGGCGGTGAAGCCCTGCCAATCCAGCGGGACGACGGGCGCGATCTGCAAACCATTGTAGGTCGGACGGATGCCCAGAATCCACTGCGTGATGGCGACATAGTTCCACGCGGCGGTGCCGGTGAGCCACGAGTTCTTCGCCTCGCCGTGACGCGGGTTGTCGCGCCCGGCAATCGTCTGCGCGTAGACGTAGGGTTCGCAGCGGTGAATCTCGCTGATGCCCTCCCGCGCGGCAGGGCAGATGCGCCGGTAGTAGTCGAACGCCCGGTCACCGTGCCCCATGATGGCCTCCGCGATCATGATCCACGGATTGGTGTGGCAGAAGACGCTGGCGTTTTCCTTGAAGCCGGGCGGGTAGGAGCTGATCTCGCCCAATTGCAGGTAGTAGCGCGAAAACGCTGGTTGCTGCAACAGGATGCCGTGTGCGGTGGCAAGGCGCTCGTGCACGGAAGCCAACGTCGCCTCGGCCTTACCGTCGTCCAGCCCCAGCCCCGCCATAATCGCCACCCCCTGCGGCTCGATGAAAATCTGCCCTTCGGCACATTCGTGCGAGCCGACTTTCTCGCCGAAGGCATCGTAAGCGCGCAGGAACCACGCGCCGTCCCAGCCGTGCGCCCAGATGGTTTCTTCCATTTTCGCGGCAGCGTCGAGGTAGAATTTCGAATTACGAATTACGAATTTCGATCCGCTGATTCGCTGATTCGCCGATTCGCTTAACGCCGCCATCTCTTTGGCCGCGAGGACGAACAGGACGGCAATGAAGACGGATTCCGCCACCGTGCCGTCTTTCTTGAGCGGGGCTACCTGGAAAGATTCGCCCGGTTCGTCAGAGAAGACGTTGAGGTTCAGACAGTCGTTCCAGTCGGCACGACCGATGAGGGGCAGGCCGTGCGGACCGAGGTTGTTGAGCGTGTAATTCATCGAGCGTTCCAGATGCTCGGCGAGTGGGGTCTCAGTGCCGGGTTTGTTCTCGTAGGGGACCGGCGCGTCGAGGATGTCCCAATCGCCGGTTTCTTTAAGGTAGGCGACGACCGCCAGCGGCAGCCAGAGCGGATCATCGTTGAAGCCACTACCCACGGCGTCGTTGCCCCGCTTGGTGAGGGGCTGGAACTGGTGATACGCGCCGCCGCTTGCCAACTGCGTCGCTGCCAGATCGAGTAGCCGTTCGCGGGCGCGTTCCGGCGCCTGGTGAACAAAGCCGAGCAGGTCCTGGCTGGAATCACGGAAGCCCAATCCCCGTCCCACGCCGGACTCGAAGTACGAGGCCGAGCGCGACATGTTGAACGTCACCATGCACTGATAAGCGTTCCACACATTGACCATGCGGTTGGTCGCCACGTCGGGCGTCTCCACCTGGTAGATGCCGAGGATGCCATCCCAGTAAGCGCGCAGGTCGGCGAAAGCCGCATCCACAGCCTCCGGCCTGAGGTATTGCGCCAGGAGCGGCTTGACGGCGCGCTTGTTGATGATCTGCGAATCCGGCGGATCGAATTTCTGGTCGCGCGGGTTCTCCTGATAGCCGAGCACGAAGATCACGCGGCGCGACTCCCCCGGTTGCAGTATGAGCTTGACGTGGTGCGAGCCGATGGGTGCCCAACTGCGTGCTTCGGAATTGGCGGACTCGCCACGCTCGACCACAAGCGGCCTGTCCCATCCCCGATAAGGGCCGAGGAAGTCATCGCGATGGGTATCGTAGCCGGCCAGCGGTTCAGAGCAGGCGAAGTAGGCGAAGTGGTCGCGGCGTTCGCGGTATTCGGTCTTGTGGTAGATCACCCCCTCCTCGCGGGGGACCTCCACTTGCGCGATGTTGAAGTTGCGCTGGTAGTTCGTCGCGTCGTCCTGCGCGTCCCATAGACAGAATTCGATCAACGAGAAGAGCGACAAATCCGCCGCCGTGTCGCGTTGGTTGGTGATCGTCGTCGACCAAATCTCCAAATTCGCGCCGAGGGGCACAAAATACAGCGTCTGCACGTTGATGCGTTCATGCGCCGATTCGATGATGGTGTATCCCATGCCATGGCGGCAGGTGTAGTTATCCAACGGCGTCCGCGTGGGCTGCCACGAGGGCGACCAGAACGTCCCGCTGGCGTTGTCGCGCACGTAGAGGTAGCGTCCGCCGAAGTCCGGCGGCACGTTGTTGTAACGGTAGCGGGTGATCCGGCGCAGTCGCGCGTCGCGGTAGAATGAGTAGCCGCCCGCCGTGTTGGAGATAAGGCCAAAGTACGCCTCGCTGCCCAGGTAGTTGATCCACGGCAGTGGCGTGTCCGGCTGCGTGATCACATATTCGCGGTTTTGGTCATCGAAGTATCCGTAACGCATGGTTTTCTCCTTAAGGAAATAGTTTGATAGTCATTAGTCGCGTAGTCCTGTAGTCATTGTCAATATCGAGGTTGCACCACGGATTTGGCTACACTCCCCAAGAAAATGGTTACAGGATACGCGTTCCAAGCTGAAAGTTAAAAAAATCCGTTCAAATCCGTTAAATCCGTCGACAAAGCTCTGCCATCACTGCCGCAACGCCCGCGCCCCGGTCGAAGGCGTAGCCACATTGCGCCAACCCGGTTTCGAGTGCGCCAATCGTCGCCAGCAGGTCGCCCTGGGTGACAACGCCCATGTGCCCAATGCGGAAATACTCCGCCTTGATCGCTGGATGCAGGCCGGATGCTAATATCACTCCCGCCGCCGTGATCTTCGGCAGCAGAGCGTCCGCGCCGATGCCCGCTGGGAAACGCGGAGCGGTCATCGTGTGCGCCGCGATGTCGGGCGACAACGGCACCTGGCCCAGGCCGAGCGCCGCCATCGCCGCCTGGCACGCCGCGCCAATGGCCCGATGACGCGCGAAACGCGCCTCCATGCCTTCCCGCAAGATAAGGCCCAGGCTCACGTTGAGCGCCGCGACCAGGTTGACCGCCGGTGTGCCGAAGTAGGCGACTTTGCGCGCTTCGTAGGCTTCCATCACCGGCAGCCAGTGCGTCCAATCGGCGTAGAAGTTCAGGACGGGTTTCGTGCGCGCCTTGAAGGCTGCCATCGCGCGCGGCCCTGCGACGAGGAGCGCCAATCCCGGCGGCACGCCTACAGCTTTCTGCGATGCCGTGAACGCCACGTCCACACCCCATTCAGTCATCCGCAGTTCCTCGCCCGCCACCGAGCAGACGCCGTCCACGACGATGAGCGTGTCGTACTGCCGCGCCAGAGCCGCCAGCCCTTGCACGTCGGTGAGCACGCCGGTTGACGTGTCCACGTGCGTCACCGTCATCAGCTTGAAGCAGGTTGTTTTAAGCGCCGCCTCCACCGCTTCCAGCGCCGGGCAACCACCGACAGGCGCGCGGACGTGCGTGACCTCCGCGCCATACCGTTCCAACAACGTCCCGTAGCGGTCGCCGAAGTAGCCGGTGTTGACGACCAGCGCCTTGTCGCCCGGCTCGATCAGGTTCGCGCCGGCCAGATCCATCGCCAGCGTGCCCGATCCGGCTATGATGAAGGGCTGTCCGTCGGGACAGAGAAACACCTCGCGCATCCGCTCCAACGCCTGCCCGAAGACTTCGATGAACTCCGGGGCCACGTGGCTCGTCGTCGGCGCGCCCAGCGCCGCCAGCACCACGGGGTCGAATTCGATAGGGCCGGGGATCATTAACAGTTTGCGGTCTTTCATCATCAATCACTCCTTTTGTGCTATACAGCCGATTATAGTCAGCTTTTTTACTCTGACGAACGCGAGCACGATTTGGAAATCGCGGCTACTCACCCTTGACGTAAAGATCGAAGAATTCAACAGAACGCCGCATCGCCGCGCTGAAGTTACCGGCGAGGTTGTGGTCGTCGCCCTGGTAGATGTACAACTCGCTGGTGACGCCTTCCGCCTGCAACTGCGCGTACAGGTCTTCGGAGTACTCGACAGGGACGGAGGTATCGCTTGTGCCGTGGTGCAGTTGCAACGGGCCGGAAAGTTCGGTGAGATAGGCCCACGGATCAATCGAGGCCCAGAAGACGGGGTTTTCGTCCGGCGTCCCGTAGGTGAACAGGATGTCACCCCAGCGGCGACCCGAACCGGGCGTGGGCGTCCCCGCGCCTGCCGCAACAGGCGTCAGGAAACGGCGCTGCCAGCGATCCATCAATTCAGGATAATCGGCGACGACGCCGGCCCAAATCACCCCGGCCTTGATGTCGTCGCGGACCACCATCGCCCGCAGCGTGATCGTGCCGCCCATCGAGTGTCCCCACATCCCCACACGGTCGGGATCGGCCTCCGGCAAGCGTTGCGCCGAGGCCATCGCGTTGAGCACATCGATCGTGTAGGCCGGGGTGTCGTAGGCATTGGCCGGTTCGCCCTCGGAGTCGCCGTGCCCGCGATAGTCCGGGCGGATGACGATGTAGCCGTTGCGCGCGAAGCCGTCCACGTAGGCGACGTAGCGCTCGGTGGTGCGGTACTGCGCAGGCGGGATGTAGCCGTGGTTAAAGACGATGATCGGCCAGCCGGTCGCGGGTTTCTCGCCACGTGGGATCGTGAGCAGCGCGTAGATCTTGAAGCCCTCGGACAGATACGAGACGACGTAGCGGTCGTAGTTGACGCCGGGCGACAGGGTTTGTTCAATGACGAGGTTACTGCCGGGATAGGCTTGCTCGCGCATCACGTCGATCATCAGCGGGTGCGTAGGTGTCGGGGTGGGTGTAGGCGTTGCGGTGGCGGTCGGCGTGGCGGTGGGTGAAGGTGTAGCAGTGGGGTGCGGCGTTGGTGTAAGCGTTGGCATCGCGGTGGGGGAAAGGGTGCGCGTGGGAAGCAATGTGGGCGTAGGCGCGGTTGTAGTTTCTGGCATCGTACACGCCGTCCACAGGGACAGCCCGATGATCAACAAAAATATCAGATGCACGATTTTCATAAAAGACGCCTCCTCAGGTATCCAACAGTATGCGATCAAGTGTAACATAGCGTGTAGGAATCGCAATCTGTATACTGGACGAGACACAATTCTCCTATATTGACCCTTGACAGCCCTAAGATCAGAATTACAATGTAATTACCACAAAGAAAGGAGAATTTGCGATGACCAATATGATCTCGCCCACCGGAAAACTACATACCCGGCTGGTACGGATCGGGAATTCGCAGGGCGTGCGCATTCCCAAACCGCTGTTAAGGCAACTTCACCTGGAAAATGAAGTCACGCTGGAAATCCAAGACGGCGCGCTCATCGTGCGGCCGGCTATCCATCCGCGCGCCGGGTGGGAAGCCGCCGCGGCCACGCTGGCTGCGCACGGCGAAGACGCCTTAATGGATCCTGAGACACCGACGGTCTGGGAAGAGGAGGAGTGGCAATGGTAACGCCGCACCGCTTTGGCGTCTATTGGGTCGATCTGGATCCCACGCGCGGCCACGAATTACGTAAAACCCGTCCCGCCGTCGTGATCTCGCCCGACGAGCTGAACCGGCAATTGCAGACCGTCATCATTGCCCCCTTGACCACCCAAAGCCATCCCTATCCCTTCCGCCCGCCCTGCCGAATCGCCCAACGTGACGGCTACATTGTCCTGGATCAACTGCGCACCGTAGACCGCGCGCGTCTGGGCGCATCACTGGGCGACCTGGACGCCGCGACGCAAAACACCCTCCTCGACGCGCTTTCCGCACTTTTTGCGCCTTAAGGGTTCCTTTCCGGAAAAGCTGTGGCCGGTCTCTATTAGGGTCACCTGCCACCAAACTCGTTTAGTGCGGCTTAGGTATACGCAAACCCAAGTGTAGCACGGCGCAGCAAGACAGCAATTTTTCACTCTGCCCAACGCCTATACGCCAAAAGAATGAGCCTGGGAATTCTTTCCCAGGCTCAGTTGATTCTACTCGTGTCTAATTTCGAAATAATCTACGATATCTTCTTCATAGTGCAATTCTACCTCCATAGTTGCGTGCGTCTGGTATAAATCGGGTTGGGGTTATGGGGTTATTCGAAACGAATAAGCGCGCCCTTCTCTGACCATAGAAGATTGCCCTCGATGTCAATTTTATGACCGTGGACTTCAGTGCGATTCAACGTCTTGCCAAGCAATGTAAGGTCTTTGTTTGCGAAAAGCTCTATTCCACGATCAACGCAGATCGCATATCAGATCCTACAAAATGATCACGTACCTCTTCAAGGGGCTGGTAAGGGTCGGAAATGATTATGAATTGCAACTCATGCACGCCCTTGTTACCCGGTAATCGAACTTGTCCTGGGATAAATAATTCACTCCCTGCGGGCATAGACAAATATAGAAGCGGCTCTCCGGCAAAGGGAACTTGTCGAAAGTTTAATACCGGTACGATCACATAGTTTCGAGTATCCGTACTGGGATTTCTGGCCCACAACTCCAGAGAAAAGGATTCGCCAGGCCTGGCCTCAGCCGCCAGCAAGAGGCGTTCCTTAGCGGGTCTGCCGTCAGCAGGTAACAGCGGCCAAGCAAAAACATGGGTATGTTGCACGCCCACATCTTCGCCTACCCGCACGTCAGGAAGTTTCGCATCCAACTCCGGTATCGTACAGTCTCCTACGCATACCACCGTGCGGCGTCCGAGTGCGGGGAAAGACGGTGCCAGTCGCATCTGCGGATCGACAGGACGATTTTCTGGCTCAGAAAAAGCGACGACAAAGAGATCGTGCCATCCGGAGGTTTCGATGCGAACTTCAAGGGGGATCTCCATAAGAGTGGGGGCAGGTGGTATCTCTAGGTAATGCAAAAGCCCCCATTGACCATCCAAACCAAAACCCACCTGTTTGTAATCCAAAAAGACCGAAACCACAACAGGGTAAGCAGTGTCGCTTCCTGTACCGAGTAAGAGTCGCGCCACAAACGGTTCCCCCAGTTGAACATAAAACAGATAAGTGGACGTGCGCTCCTGGATCGGTTTGTGGCGATCCTCCGGTCGCATATACCCTACAGCTAAACCGCGAGCACTGGTTCCTCCGCCCAACCATTCGCTGTACCACACTTCCTCGGACCACACCTCGTGGCGAACCCATGCGGTAACATCACTGCGCGGAGCACAACCGACAAGAAAGCCCCCAAGAGAAAACAGCAGTAGGCATCTTGCAATAATGTGCATAGTTACAGTCTCCTTCAGCAAAAAAACCGCTGTCCGAACGAATTCAGCGTGTCCGGGCAGCGAATGTATACCGATCAAATGATCCTGCTTACGAGGTCCAATTAATGTGAGATGTCCAGAATGAAGCATCGACATAGCCGGTTGTATGGAAGTAATGGAATCCCTCGGATTTCATGGTTTGGCCACTGCCTCCCGGCCCATAGGTCCGACAAACAGCGCGTTGAGACTGGGTTTTGGGGTCATAACAAGAATCTTCAAACAACCATGAGCCACCCACCTTCCAATAGAGATATCCAGTCACCCTGATATCGTCTTCTGTCAAATCCGAATCACTTTGACTCGTCCATCGATAGGTGGAACCCCGACGATACAATGAAGACAACACTCCAAGCTCACCGGAAGATAGGTCTATTGCGACAACAGGTATGCTACATGCAGAACCCGGTTGCCTTCCAGCGATCTGCGCATCTGGCATATTCGAACACCACAGGTCTTGATATCTATGTACTGGCGGAAGCAATGGATCTGCTTGTACTCCTTGAGCCCCTATCAGCAGCGACAACAGCACAACGACCAGACTCAGAGACATCAATGAGCGTTTCATGGTTAACCTCCATTTGTTTGGTTGCATGACAACGCACCATCCCTTAATGGTACTCTACAAACAAATCGTACCTTAACCGCCAGCGCGTTGTCAACCCGAAAATTACCCATCTTCATGGGGGGAATTCCTTCCCTTCCGTATGGGTAATTTTTCCCCCTGCGTGCTGTCTCCATCCAGCCCGGCATTGCGCTGCCATAGCGCCGCCTCGGTGCGTGAATTCAAACCCAGTTTATCCAATACGGCGCTGACGTGCTTGCCTACCGTCTTCTCGGCAATCCCCAAACGTTCCCCAATGTCACGATTGCTCAAACCCTCTGCCACCAAGCGCAACACATCTTGTTCTCGCTGCGTCAGCATCTCCCACACCGCCTGTACGTTCTCACGCCAGTCCCGCGCGCGCCGGCACTGCTCTTGAGTGAACAATATCTGCCCACACGCCGCCCGGCGGATGGCGTCCAGCAAGGCCTCCCCCCGCTCGTTCTTGTCCAGGTAGCCCACCGCGCCCACCTCCAGCATCTGCGATAAGTAGTAGTCGCGGTCGTGCGCCGTCAAAATCAACACGGCAGTCTCAGGATAATGATCGTAGGCCCATAGCACGATCTCCGCCGGCGAGGTCCCCGGCATCACCAAATCCAGTACGGCGACGTGCGGCTGCAACTGGGAGATCAACTGCTGTGCTTCATTGCCATCGGTGGCCTCTCCCACCAATTCGATATCCGGCGCGGCCTGCAAAAGCGTCCGCAGACCTAGCCGCGTGACTTCGTGGTCGTCGGCGATGATGACGGTAATCAACGATGCAAGGCTTTCCATAGCTTTCCCCCTTCGTATCAGCGTCGAGTTATGACGCTTGGTCGTGAGCATTGCTGTGGCGTTCATTAGCATAGTGATTGTAGTGCAAGATGCCAGAGAGGCAATGTATGATTACGCAAAAATGGATACAAACAAATCCCCATCGCCATCCATTTTCGGATGTGACGATGGGGATGCACTTAGGTATTGTTAGATCAGGCTAATGTGTCGTCATTGACAGATAGGATTGTCACCGCTCCAATAGTTCAATGAACGATACCGTTGATTGTTTGCCAATTGTACTCCTGTGTATTCGTTGAAGTAGATTGCAGTTGAATTTGTAATCCAGTTCCCCTGTCCTTGGCGTTGAAAATGTAGGTGAGAACTACAATTTGTCCAACCTGTATTCCCGCTCAAGCCAATCGTCTGCCCCTGGTTTACCCCCTGTCCCACGCTGACGTTGACTTGACTCAAGTGTAAGTAAAGCGTCGCTGTACCGTCAGGGTGGGCAATGGTTACATATTTTGCATCATTGGCATACTGTGAACCGCCACATCCACTACTGTTTGTCTTAGCGTATGTAACCGTGCCGCCCCGTGCCGCACGCACGGGCACACCGGTAGCCATGCCAAAGTCATAAGCATACCACATTTGTGTTGTGCTGTGGGATCCCGGATTTCCCCATCCATTCGTCATTCTTTGCCATGTGCAATACTGCCACGGTAACGCGTATCCTGTATATTGTATTTCTGTTCCCAATGCTTGTCGCGGCGCCCCCTAGGTGATAAAGATGACCCCAACAACGCAAATCAAGACACTCAAGCGTATGCCGGTTTTATTCATCATCACTCTTGCTCCTGGCGGCTCAACGGTTCGAACTCCAACGTCGCCAACATCAATTCATACACGGGTTCAAGATTGTCTGAACCGATCACTGGATAACCTATACCCAAAATATAGTCTGCCCTCTCGATGAGCACTGTGGATACCGGTAGCAAACCACCGTTCACCAATCGCAAGGCGGCGGCATTAGCAGTTTGGACCGCCTCGATTTTGTCCGGATCGACGAAGAGTATACTTCCCGCCGTTTTCGGGTCTGCCGGATCGCCGGTGTGCGCCTGGAGCCACGTTTGCAGAGGTAATTTCTCTGGGTTGCGATAAATGACAATACCTATGTCCGGCGCCCCTCCCTCATACCCCTTCCATTTGCGATCGATGAAACTGATGTACATCTCACGTGGACTAACAACTTCCCATGTGGTGGTGTAGAAGTGCGCCGGATAACGAATCTTAAAACCATAGGTTTCATTGACATAGGTAAGCCAATCCTGCGTAGCTGTAGCTACAGCGTCATCTGTGATAGCAGGATACCGTTCAAGCGTGCCCACGCTCTCTGCGCCGGGTTGCGCAACTCCGGCTGACGATGGTTCAATGATACTGTTTTCGCCGGCAGCGCCGCGGTTTGGCGGCAATGTCAATATCCCGGTTGCGAATGCCAAAACCAGCGCCAGCGTGATCCCGCCCAACAACCCTACGATCTTCCAAATACGTCTTTCCATTTCCATCTCCTTTGCAACTGAATTGAATAGGTGGGGTTAGCTAACCATAAACATGGTAGCAAAAACAGCCCACGCCAGTCAATAGGGAAAACCCTACTGGTAATGGCAAAAAAGTAAGTGATGGAGTATCATGGGCATTTGAAAAATCATATCTTGGAGGGACCTATGATCCAAATCACGCTTACTTATCATTGCCGTAACTGCCATAGTACCAACATCGTCAGG